>Ga0315279_10002281_pt1 | contig 29315 bp, 23 predicted proteins | sample YL17G06_20_MG_FD_203694 | JGI IMG/M metagenome (GOLD analysis project Ga0315279, IMG submission 203694) | Sediment microbial communities from Yellowstone Lake, YNP, Wyoming, USA - YL17G06_20 | ecosystem: Environmental > Aquatic > Freshwater > Lake > Sediment | place: USA: Wyoming | collected... | reverse complement strand
TAGTTGTCTTCTTCCGATAGCTAATTTATTGCTATCGGAAATATAGTACAAAAAAAAGGCCCTGTCAATACTTATTTTGAAAAAAGTGGCCCCAAATCGGGAATGCGCCCTAAAATACTACAGTGCTGCATAGGCGGGCGGATTGGGTTTTTTTGCCCTTGCCCGGGCTAGTGAAAGGGAGGTAAATTAGAGGAGGAAAGCGCTGTCAACCGAATTTCAATAAGGAGTTTGCCATGTGTGAAGAATGCGGTTGCGGAAACGATCATGAACACGATGCCGATCCGGATGACCGGATCTCCATTACCCCGGTCCCGGGAGAGCATACCCATGACCATGGGCACGAATATTCCCACGGACATTCGCATCCCCGCGTGGCCTATTCGCCGGTCGGCGGCAAGCGCAGCCACCACATGCACCTTGCCGCGGTGATCGGGATTGTCGCGCTGGGCGTGCTGGCGGTCATGCTGCTGATATTGCTGGGCAGGTCGGAGGCACGGTATCGGGCGCTGCTTTTGAAATTCGCGGAACCGGAATAGAATCCCTTCGCTATCTTTGCCGCGCATGCGGGCGCCCCGTATTTCAGACGATGCTTTTCAATCTGAGCGGGTCCGCGGGTTTTCCGGCCGAGCCGCGGTCCACGAGAGTGCAAATGCCGGGGATCACGCCTTCGCGGTCGCTCTGAATGGCGATATCGTCCAGCAGGATATGCGCCGCCAGATACCCGAGCCGCGCAAAGCCGAAATCCACGGTGGAAATCGGGAAGATGATGGATTCGGGAATATTGTCAAACGACACCATCGAGAGATGTCGCGGCACGTCAATGCCCGCCAGCCGAAGCCAGAGATACTGCAGGTGCGCCAGTTTGTCGTTGAGCGAGATGATCGCGGTCGCGCCGCGCTCAAGCAGCGCGCTCATGGACGGCGTATGCCGCATGAGCGCGCGCTGAAAGGCCGTGGCGCCGGCCTCATCAGGGCAGCGGTTGTCGCGCGAGCGAACGTGGTCGGCCACGCGCCGGTTGAAATTAATGAACGCGTCGACGGTTGTCGATTCGTCAAGGTACCAGAACGGTTCGGCATGTTCGACGGTGATCAGTTCCGGCGCGGGACGGAGCGTTTCCGCGATGCGGCGCGTCAATTCGAAACGCCGCGCGGCCCAATGGCCGCCTTTCCGGCCGAAGGTCGGGAAGCCGATGACGCGATGGCCGAGGTTGACTAAGTAGGTAAGCGCCCTGGAAATCACGGCGGATTCGTCGAACGAAAGCCGGAAATACCGCTCCCCGAAGCGCAGGCGCGATCGCGTGCAAAGAGACCCTTCGTTGGTGAAGTCGAAATGGACCGCCGGCCGCGCGCCGAAGCAGGTGAGTTCGGGGAGCCATTCATTCAAGACCTCGACCGTGGGCGCCAGGTCCGCGATGAGCGCGCCGCGATATCGGCCGCCCAGCGTGCGGATGATGGAGCGCGCTTCGTCAATGCCGCCGGGGACCATCAGCGAGGCGCCACCGCCGCCCCGCGCCCGCTGCACCACCGAAAGCTGCATGCCGTTTTTCATGAGCTCGCCGGCAAAACTGTTCATGAAAGGCGCGATATGCTGGCTGTTGAACATCATGTAGCAATCGGAATCGTTCGTCGCCAGCATGAGTATCACGGGTGAGTGCGAAAACGACGCGCCGGCGCCCGGCGCGCCCGAAGCGCCGGACCGGGGCCCGGCGATCCATCGCTTGCCCAGCTTGTAGGCAAGATTTGCTTTTGACAATTTTTGCAGCGCGGCGGCGATCGTGTCGCGCGACACGTGCTCGCTGGCCGCGAAAAAATCGTACTTGGGCAGCGGGTCGCCGGCCTGGAAAATCCCCTCCAGGATATTGTTTTTCACTTTGGAGAATAGAGAACCCACAGGCCCTTCCGCTTCCGGCCGGGATATGCCGGTGCGCATGAGACGGCGGCCCTTGCGGCACACGATTTCCCCCAAAAGCAATCGGTGATGGACCGCCTTGAGCATGGTTTTATACGAGACACGGTATTGACGCGCAAGCTCTGAAATAGTCGGCAGCGTTGCGCTCGGGTCCGCTTCCAGCATTTCGACAAGCCGGCGGGCGATCCGTTCGTGCAGCGGGCCGTCGTCCCCGGAAGTGCTTTTCCGTTTCTCGATCATGATGGCTGGTGCCTGCTGGTCTTCTGAGAATGCGTCCAAAGCGCGCCTATATCGGAAAATACTCACGTGCAGGACTGAAAAACCAATATTGTATCAGCAGCGGCCCGCGGACGGTCCAACGGGGGAAATCGGGAAAATTGACAAATCGCTATTGCATTGTCCGCCGATCAACGATATACTATAAACGGTATTTCGCTTTGCAATCATGTCGGGCGCAGAAAGGCGATCGCCGATTATGAAACTCCGCGCGAAAACGCTGCTGATCGTGCTGGCCACCATCGTCTGTCTCCTGCTGATTCTCCATCTGATCACCCAGCGCGTGATGCTGTCGGGTTTTGCGCGCGTCGAAGACAGCAACACGCGGCGCAACGTGCAGCGCGTGCAGGACGCCCTGGCGCAGGACATTGATAATCTCAGCGTCAAGGCCTCGGATTGGGCCAAATGGGACGACACCTATAAATTCATTGAGGACCGGAATGCCGAATACATCGCTGCGAACCTGACCGACGAATCGCTCGCTGAGCTCAAGCTCAATTTCATGTTTTTCATCAACAATCGGCGGGAGCTGGTCATCGGCAAATGGTATGATTATGATATCGATAGCGGCGGCACGATTGCGGCCGACCGGCTGCGGAATGTCTGCCCGGATACCACTCTCTGGTCCCACGATAGTGTGGGGAGCGTCAAAGCGGGGATCATAATGCTTGACAAAGGGCCGCTGTGCATTGTTTCGCGTCCGATCCTTACCAGCAGCAGCGAGGGTCCGGTCCATGGTGCGCTCATTTTTGCCCGCTATCTTGACAGTGCAGAAGTGGCCAAGCTCGCTCAGGTAACGCACCTCAGGCTGGATGTCCGCCGCTGGGACGACCGGGCGCTTCCGGCCGGCATGGCGGCCATGAAGCAGCGCATCGTCAATGGCGACTCGATCATCGTAAGCCCGCTTGATCAGGAGATCGTCGCCGGCTATTGCTCAATCGTCGATATCCATGACAAACCCGCGCTGCTTCTGCGCGTCGATATCGCGCGCGAAATTTACAAGCAGGGACAATTGACGGCGGTCTACATGATCGCGGCCCTGTTTGCCGCCAGCCTGTGCTTCGGTATTATCATCATGCTGCTCCTGGAGCGGCTGGTATTGTCGCGCGTGTCGCGGCTGGATGCCGACGTCAACACGATCGGCAAAAGCGGCGATCATGCGGCGCGGGTGGCGGTGCAGGGCCGCGACGAACTGGCGAACCTGGCGAAGTCGGTCAACGTCATGCTTTCCGCCATCGATCAGGCGCAACAGGCGATCGAAGCGCGCAATGCCGAGATGCGCCTGCTCATGAACACCATTCCCGACGGCCTGCTGTCGTTTGACGATCAGCTCCGCGCCAATCCCGAATATTCGCGATCATGCGAAGTTCTTCTGGGACGGACGCGCCTTGAAGGGCTCCCCCTGTTCGATGTGTTTGGCTTGTCAGACGGCAAAAAGCGCGCCCTGATCGCTGATTTTCTGGACCTTCTGCGCCAGGGAATTCTGCCGGAAAAAGAGCTGGCGCCCCTGAACCCGCTTTCGGAAATGCGGCTCGATTCAGGAAACGGGGCGGGCGCGCGGTGGTTGCGCACGCAGTTTTTCCTTATCGACCGCGGCCAGGGAAAGGCCGCCCATGTTCTGTGCGTTATCGAAGACATCACCGAAGCAAAGGCGCTGGCCGAACAGGTGGCAAAATCGGAAAAGGAGAACATGCAGTTGCGCGCCATCGCCGAAGACCCCGATCTGTTCCGCGATTTCCTTTCGGAAATGAAGAAGATCCTCGATCGCGCGCACGAGCGTATCAACGAACTGTCGCGGGCATCGGACCGGCGGACGATCGTCAACGAGCTGTTCCGCGACGTGCATACCATCAAAGGCACGGCCGGCTCCTTCGGGTTGTTCGCAGTGGGCGAAATCTCGGGCAGAATGGAAAATGATCTCAGCCCCCTGCGCGAAAGCGGGGCAATGACCGAAGAAATGCTTGCGAAAACGCGCGAATCGCTGGGGCTATTATCGAGCGCAATGATGGACGTGGTGGAAGGCGCCAAAAAAATACTGGGCGACGACGCCGTGGATTCCACCGATATCCATCTGCGCATTTCACTGGCAAAGCTCACCAGCGAAGCGAACGCGGTGCAGTCGCTTGTCGAACGGGAACTCGTCGACGCGGCCCGGGCGCAGCGGCTTGCCGGCGCCATTACCCGGCGGCTTACGTCCCTCCGGTGTGTTCCCGCGCGTAAAGGGTTTGCCAGGGCGCTGCGCATCGTGCCGGGGCTCATCCAGCGCCTGGGCAAAAACGTCGTGTTCGATTTCACGGGCGCCGACGTCCCGATCGATGTTGAGGCCGCACGAGATCTTGCCACCGCGCTGGTCCATCTGATACGCAATGCGTTCGACCATGGCATCGAATCCGTCGAGGAACGGCTGGAGCGCGGCAAACCCGAGGCGGGCCACGTGGTGCTTGCCGTGGCCGAGGAGGACGGCGGCACGATCATTACCATCGACGACGACGGCAAGGGCATCGATCCCGCGCGCCTGCGCGCCGTGTCGATCAAAAAAGGCATTCTGAGCGCGGATGAGGCGGAAAGATTGACAACTCAAGAATGCTACGATCTCATTTTCAGGCCGGGCTTTACAACCTTGGACAGCGTAAGCGATGTCTCCGGCCGCGGCGTTGGCCTGGATGCGGTCAAGGACGCGATATGCCGCAAACTTCATGGGAGCGTTACGCTCGATTCGAAAGTGGGGAAGGGTACGCGGTTTACCATGCGGATGCGCTCGACGCAGGCCGCTTGAAATTGTCGGATTAAAACATCAACATCGCCACGATCAGATTGGACACCAGGATCCCGACGCTCGCCGTCACCACCGCCCGGTTGGTGGAGCGGCCCACGCCCACGGCGCCGCCGTGCGTTAAAAAACCGTGATAGCATCCCGCCAGCGCCATCATGCCGCCGAATACCAGCGTTTTGGTGAGCATCACGATCACGTCCTGCACACGGAACAGATATTTTACCCCGTTGTAAAACATGGCCGGGCTCACGTCGAGCGCAAGCGTGGCCAGGATCTGTGCGCTGATGATGGCCAGGAATGAGGCGAAGATACCCAGCACCGGCATCATGATGAACCCGGACAGCACGCGCGGCGCCAGAAGGTAGAGATACGGATCGAGCGACAGCACCACCATCGCATCCACCTGCTCGGTCACGCGCATGGTGCCCAGCTCCGCCGCCAGCATGGCGCCGATGCGCCCGGTAATGACCAGGGCGGTAAGCACGGGCCCGATATCGGTGAGGATCGCTTTACTTACGGCAGTACCCAGGATGCTGTAGGGGATCATGTCCTGGAAAAAGTATTTGGCCTGCCAAACGGTGATCAGGCCCACGAAAACCGAAATAAGGAAAATCAGCGGCAGCGACATGACGCCGATGCGCATGAGCTGTTCGGTGAGGATATGATACCGCGGGATGAGTCCCGGCGATGCGCGCACCAGCCGCCAGAAGAAAAGGGATATGGCGCCCACCTGTTCGAGCGCCCCGCGCGCCTGCGCGCCGAAGCTCTGCGCAAGATCGTCCAGCATCCGGTTGCTCATGCCGGCGCCCTCGTTCCGGCGGCCTTGAGCCGCCGGGTAAATCCGACCATTCGACGCCACACGAGGAAAGCGCGCCAATAGGGAAACGTGAATACCGCGGCGGCCACGGGCGTCAACAGTCGCGCCGCGGAGGTGCGCAGGCGCACATCGCCTTCAACCTCTATAATATCGCGATCGAACACGGGAGTAAAGATAATATCCAGACTGCGTCCCGCGCGCGAAACCAGCGCATGGCGCAGCGCTTCGACATACCCATAGAGTTTTCCAGTGAACGCGGGATCTTCGAGATTGCCGGTTATGCGCAGGGAACATTTGTCGAGTTTCAGGATGCTGAAAAACCGGGCGATGCCCCGCATGGCCCAGCGCAGGGCCGCGCGCCGGAAATTGATCTGGCGCAGCACGAAGAGCGCGCGGTTTGCGCGCAGCGAATCGCGGAACGCGCGCAACCGCCCCAGCGGATCGAATGCGCGCCGCTTCGGTTCGTCCGGCTTTTCCGGTGCGGCGCGGGCGGCGGATCCGGATGGCGGCGGCGGCGCAGATTCCCGCGCGTCAATCCCCGGCGCATTGGACCTGGCATCGGCGGTTGCCCGTGGGCCCCGCGCATCGTCCCCGGATGCTGGAGCCATCGGCGTGGACTGAGGCGCCGGCGCATTTTCCGTGGGTCGCCGCCTGCGGCCGAATACGCGCACGACCAGTTCCCGCCGCAGAATATCGAAGGTAGCCAGGAACACCGCGGGATGCAGCCAGCATGCCCGGACCATGGCGGTGGCGCCGCCCTGGACAAAACGGCAGCGCATGCGGAGCGAGAGCGGCGCGATCAGCGCCGCTGCAACGGCGATCAGCGCCGTTGATCCGATGGCTAACAGGACCCACATGAGTATGCGCTCAACTCCCGGTTCCCGCGTTGGCGGCCGGCCGTGCGATGACCGGCCCGTTTTCGGTGATGATCTGGTCCATGGCCACGTCGTGATATTCAAACGGTATCCTGCCATCGAGGACCTGGTTCGCATAGGCAAGCCCGATGATGGGGATCCGGCCTTTGATTTCGCTCAGAAAACGATCGAAATAATATTTGCCCCTGCCGATGCGGCCGCCGTTCTTGTCAAAGGCGACCCCGGGGCAGATGATGACGCCCAGGTCGCTCTTGAAGAAGTTGTCGCGCTTGGACGGCATCGGCTCAAGGCAGCCCACTTCCCCGGTCTGCAGGTCGGCATCAGGATTGTCGATGGCGCCGATGCCCAGCACGTATGCCGGTAACTTGACATAGGGGAGTATCACGCGCCGGCCTTCGGCCAGCAGCACCGTGATAAGGCCGCGCGTCTGCACTTCGGCGCCGATATCGACATACAGCATGATTGCGCGCGCAGCTGCAAATTCTGGCAGGGCGCGCAGATGGCCGGCGATCGCCTCCGATTTTTCCCGGCGTTCGGCTTCGGGCATCGCCGCGCGCAGGGCCAGGTGCTTTTTCCGCAACTCCTGTTTGCGCTCCGATGAATCGTTGATGGCCGTCGATGCAGGATGGTCGGGCCGCGAGAGAACATCGAGTTCGCGCCGAAGACTGTCGCTGTAGTGCCGCAATTTTGCCAGGAGAACGCCGGCCTCCCGAAAAAAGCGCGGCAGCTCCTTGGAGCCGAAAAAGAGCAGGATGAGCACGGCAATGAGCAGAATTTCGGAAAAACCGATGCCGGTCATGCGGCCGCCTTGTTCTGTTTTTGCGCGGCATAGGCCACCAGAATGCTGATGCCGTAGAGAAGCAGAAGGGGCGCCGCCAGAATGCATTGCGATAGAACATCCGGGGGCGTCAGAACGGCCGCGACCACGAAAATGGCCACGATGCCGTAGCGCATTTTATCAATAAGAAATCGCGGCGTGATGATTCCCGCCCTGGTGAGCACGAACGATATCACGGGCAGCTCAAACACCACGCCAAAGGCCAGTGCAAGCTGGATGATGAAGCCCATGTAATCCTCGGCCTTGAAATACGGCTCAATGGCGCCGCCGGCATAGCCGGAAAGAAAGCGTATCATATAGGGCATCATCGCATAAGCAAAGCCGATGCCGGCAAGAAAGCAGACCGATGAGGCAATGACGGACGGCAACACCACGCTTTTCTCATTCTTATACAGCCCCGGCGCCACGAATTTCCATATCTGATACATGACAACCGGCACGGCCAGCACGATCCCGCCGGCGATGGCGATTTTTATGGAGAGCATGATGGTTTCGGCGGGGGTGGTGAAGATGAGCCGGGGGCGGGGATGCGAAAGCCGTAGCGGGTAGATCATGAGAATGTCGAAAATCTTTTTCCACCAGATGCCGCAGGGAATGGCGGCAACAATCACCGCCACCGCGCTTTTAATCAGCCGCCAGCGCAGTTCTTCCAGATGGTCCAGGAACGACATTTCGCCATTGGAAACGGCCATCAGCTCTTCTGCTCGGGCTTGGCGTCCTTCGTCTCTTTCGTATTCGCGGGAGGAGCGGATTGCCCGTCATCGTCTTTCTCGGCGTCTTTCTGGGCTTTTTTAAATTCCTTGATGCCTTTGCCTAGGCTGTTGGCAATCTCCGGGATCTTTTTAGCGCCGAAAAGCAGGATCACGATGAGCAGGATGAGGATGAGCTCCGGTGCGCCGATGTTTCCCATGGATTCCGCCTTTTGAAAATTGAGCCGCCCGATTGCGTCTATCCAGAGCCGGCGCTCTGGCTATCCGCCGGCATCAGATAAGCAAGATGGAAATAAAATATATTACTCGCATGAAATCCGGGCCTGTCGACAGCGCTGTCTGCGGTATTCATGCGGCGGTGGAAATAATCGCCTCCGGCGCCGACCGCATCGACCATGTCTACTTTGAGCAGGACCGGCGCTCCGCCGAGCTCTTCGAGCTCATGAAGAGCTGCCGCCGGCAGCGGCTTTCGTATTCGGCCGTTCCCGCACCGCGCCTGAATCTGCTTGCCGGCACGCCGCAGCACCAGGGCGTCGTGGTGGCCTGCAGCGCCAAGCCGTATGCATCCGCCGATGAGCTCGACGCCATCGTGCGCGCCGCGCCCGTGCCGCTGCTGTTTCTCCCTGCGTCAATCGAGGACCCCCGCAATCTGGGCGCGCTCATACGCACCTGCGCCGCCTTCGGCGTGCATGCCGTGCTGCTGGAGCGCAAAAACACGGCGCCGCTGTCGGATGCGGTGGCCCGGGCGGCGGCCGGCGCGCTCGAGCATATTCCCATTGTCAAGCCACGCAATCTCGAAGGCGTGGTGGCCGGTTTCAAGGACCGCGGCTTTCGCATCGTGGGCGCCGCCGGCGGGGCGCACACCCCCCCCCACGCCGTCGACCTGACCGGGCCGGCGCTCATCATTACGGGCGGCGAGCACAGGGGTATTCCGCCCTACCTTGAAAAACAGTGCACGGACCTCGTGGGGATTCCCATGAGTCAAACGGTGCAGTCGCTCAATGTGTCGGTGGCCGGAGCGGTCCTCCTGTACGAAACCATGCGGCAGAGGACCCTGGGACGCCGCTGAAACCGCCCGCTACTTCCCGCCGGACCCGAACATCGCGTCCAGCGTGTCGGCCACATCATCGCCGGAAATGATGGATCCATCGGCTTTTGCGGATTGCGCTCCGGCCGGTTGGCCGGGTTCGGACGCCGCGGCCCGCGCAGGCCGCGCGATGTTCGGCGGCGGGCGGCTGAGGATATCCTCCAGATCGATCGACGGCATCGGCGCGGGCGCCGCCGGTCGCGGAATGCTCATGCGCACCGTGGCGGTACCATCGGAAAGGGAGGAGAGGTCCGGTCCCTGAATTTCCGGCAAGTCAAGTACCGGCTCCTGCGAGAAGTCCACGGTCCCAAGCAGGTCGTCCTGCGGGGGCGCGGGAGGTGCGGTGATTTCCGGTTGCGCCGCCAGCGGCGGCGGTCCGGCGGGCGGCATTCGCCTGGTTTCGGGGGTGGGCAGCGAGGCGCGATCGATCTGCTGGGTGACCGCGCTTTCGAGTTCGCGCTCGAACTGGCTTATCGATTCCTCTACAATCTTGATCTGCGGCCCGTCGGCGGCTTCCTGAGGGGGAATCGCCGGTCCGATCGCGACGGGCGCCGCTTCGAAAGCCTCCGGAGCGGCCGGCTCCGACGGCGCATCGAATACCGGCGATGGTCCGGGAATTTCCGGCGGCGGGGTGGCCGGGACCGGCGCGGCTTCGGCATGCGGCATGGCGTGCTGGACGGGCGGCGTTTCCGGGAGCGCCGGCGGCTGAAACGCGAACGCCGGCAAAGCGGCCGGCGCCTCAACGGGGCGATTGACGCGGGCCGCATACCGCGCGGCAATGCCCTCGAAATACTTGACATGATACACATCCAGCCGCGGCATGAAGGTATGCAGGAACTGTTTCAGGTCGTCCAGCGGCTTGACAAGCGCTGACTTTGCGTCCGCATCGCCCCGCTCCACGGCATCACCGGCTTTTTCCAGCGCTGCCGCCATGCCGCCCAGGGACTGCAGGGCATCCTGCTGTTCGCGCCGCACCCGGGCGCGGCCGCTGCCGCGTATTCCCAGCACCGCGCCCCAGATGATCGACAACACGCCGGCGCCGGCCAGAAACCCGGCAAGAACAAACCCCAGTTCACGGGACATTGAGAATTCCATGCACGGTTCCTTTCACGAGGATATATGCTTTCAGTATACAATGCAGAAGCGCATTTCGCAATACCCATCCCGCGCGGTTGTGGATCCGGCCCGGCCATACCGCGGGTCGCGCAGCGCGGAATCAGATCATCGAAACAGGATCAATATCGATGATCGTCCTGATCGTTTTCGGGAATTTCGCGGCGGCGCGCCGGATGTCGGCCACCAGCGGCTGCAGCGCCGCATGGCTTTTCGCCTTGAGCAAAAGCGACCACCGGAATTCGCTTTTCAGCTTTGTCAATATCGCCGGCGACGGCCCCAGGATCGCGACCGCCGATGGCCGTGCGCGCGCGACGCGGGAAAGCTCGCGGGACCGTTCCTCAACCGCCGCTTCGTCGGCGCCGTGCACCACCACGCGCGCGAGCTTGCCGAAGGGCGGATACATAAGCGGCTCGCGGTCCCGTATCTCCTTTTCGTAAAACGCCTGGTAATCGTGCGCCTGCGCGGCCATCACCGAATGTTCATGGGGGAAATAGGTCTGGATCACGACTTCACCCTGATCGTCTTCGCGGCCAGCGCGGCCGGCCACCTGCGACAGCAGCTGGTACGTGCGTTCCGACGAGCGGAAATCCGGGATATGCAGACCCTGGTCCGCCTGGAGAACGCCGACCAGTGCGACCCCGGGAAAATTAAGCCCCTTGGCAACCATCTGGGTGCCCAGCAGGATGTCCGCTTCCCGGCGCAGAAAGCCGTCAAGGATCGTTATGTGCGAGCCTTTTCGCCGGGTCGTGTCCTGGTCCATGCGCACGATGCGCGCTTCGGGGAATTGCGCGCGCAGATACTCTTCGGCCTTCTGAATGGCCGTGCCCTTGTAGCGGATTTGCTCGCCGCGGCAGGCGGGACACACGCTGGGCGCCGGTTCGCGGCGGCCGCATTGATGGCATTTCAGCGATGCGTCGGCGCGGTGGTAGGTGAGTTTCACCGAACAATCGGGGCACGCATAGGCGTGGCCGCATTCTTTACAAATAAGCGATACGGCGAAACCCCGCCGGTTGAGCAGCAGGATCACCTGGCGGCCCGTGTCGAGCGTGGTCTGGATGCGCGCCTGCAACATGCGTGACATGAGGCCCCAGTTGTTGTCACGGTGTTCGGCATTCATGTCCACGATGCTTACCTCGGGGAGCCGTGCGGCGCCCACCCTTTTTGTCAAACTGGCCAGCCGGTACTTGCCGGCGCGGGCGTTGTAGTGGCTCTCGATGGACGGCGTGGCCGAACCAAGGACCACCAGCGCCTTCTGGAACTTGCCCCGCATCACGGCCACGTCACGCGCATGATAGCGAGGGTCCATTTCGGCCTGCTTATAGCTCTGGTCATGTTCTTCATCGACGATGATCAGGCCGAGGTTATCCAATGGCGCCAGAACGGCGCTGCGCGCGCCCACGACCAGGCGTTTTGCGCCCGTCACCAGCTGATCGAGACTGTCGCGGCGTTCACCGTCCGACATGCGGCTGTGCATGACGGATATCACGTCGCCGAGAGCGCTTTTAAAGCGGCGGATAGTCTGTGGTGTAAGAGAGATTTCCGGGACCAGGATAATCACGCCTTTACCGGCGGCAAGCGCCGCCTTGGCCAGTTCGATGTAGATGAAGGTCTTGCCGCTGCCGGTGATGCCGTGCAGAAGCCATGGCCGTTCCGGCGCATCAAGGTCGCCGCGCATCATTTCGAAAACGGCTTGTTGTTCCTCGGTCAGCCGCGGCGTGGCCTCGAACGGTTCCTGCAGCAGTTCATCGGCGTCCCGCACGAACTCGGTTTTTTCCTTTGCCAGCGCGCCCTTGCGGCAGAGCGACCCCAGCGTTGACGGCGCGATGTGCTGCTCATCGCAGAGCACGCGCGAGGTGAGGGAGCGGTCGCCGGATGCGCGGATGCGGTCAAGGGCGGCCGCCTCCTTTTCCGTCAATGCTGCGGACGGCGGACCGCCCATACGATACGTGAAAAGGAATCGCGCCGCGGTCTGCAGCAGCTTTTTGCGGACGATCGGCCGGAAAACCGCGCCCAGTTCGCACTGGTAATAGGAGGCGATCCATTTGTAGAGCGCTATGAGCGACTGGTTCGAATCGGTCCACCGTTCTTCGCGGATATCAATCAATTCCTTGAGCGATGAAAAAAGCGAACGCTCCTTGAGTTCCACGGCCACACCCCACATTTCGCGGCTTTTTACGGTGACCAGCACCGGGGTGCCGGGGGCTATGCGGCCGGCAAAAGCGTCGGGGATGCGATAATCATAGATGCCGGGAATGGCCGCCGGAAAACCCACGCCCGCAACGCGCCGGCCGCGATGCTTATCACCCGGAAGGGCGGTGCGTTCGCTGGACGGCAGGCCTTGATCTGGTTCCATGAAATGCTTGACCCTTTGGCCGATTAATGGTATATCATTAATATCTGAAATGCGCGGTCCTGGCGCGACGCTCCCTCTTCCGCCTGTATAAATTACATTGCCGAAGCGGGGGCGGGCGTGCCGCTTTTTCCGCGCGCTCGATACATGAGGGCGGTAGCGTGGTCATAAGCATTGACAAAGTCCAGGAGGGCATGGTGCTGGCGCAGGACGTCCTGCTTCCCAGCGGCATGATCCTTATCAATTGCAATCGCATGCTCGATACGCACCTCATAGATATGATCCGGCGTCGTGGTATCATGGAGATCCATGTCATAGAGCCGGAGGATGAGCCCAGGCAGGCCGAACCTCCGAAACAGGAGGATCCGCCCGCGAACACTCCGCAATCCGACGCATCCGCGGTCGCGGCTGCCGCCGTCCCGTCGCCCGAGGAAAAGCCGAAGCCCACGCTGCCGCGGGTGATTATCGTCCTCTCTCCCGACCGGCTTTCGGCGGAACTCCGGATCGAGAGCGCCGGCGGCAAAGATGAGCTGCTTGCTTTTGATGATGTCATGACCGAATTCGAGATGAAAGGCGTTGTGTACGGCATTGACGAAAACAAAGTCGCATCGTGCGTCGACCGCTGGAACCGCACGCGCAAGCCGGTCCGCGACATCGTGGCGCAGGGCACCCCGATCCAGCGCGGCAAGGAGGGCGATGTCGCCGTAGTAGTCAAGCATTTGAGCGACGCGGTCCATTGCGGCGCCGTGCGCGGCGTTACGCATTTCTGGGAAACGGGCGCTATCGGATCGCTGATAGAACGCATAAACCCCGGAACGGTAATCGCCGAACGTCAATCCGGCCTTCCTCCCATGTCGGGCAAGACCGTCACCGGCGAAGTCCTGCCCTGTGAGGATTTGGAGAAATGTCCGGTCAGGTTGGATGAAAAGACGGTACGCCTGTCGCACGACGGCAAGCAGATGACCGCCGCGATTTCCGGCGTCTGCTTTTTTACCGATAACCTGCTGGGCGTCGTGCCGCTCGATTTTTCCGGCAGCGCCGAAATCGTGCTGGCGCCCAACCGGCTTGCGGCGGTCGTGGTGGTCCATCCGGCCGGCCCCGGCGGTGCGCTGCCCACAAAAAAAGACATAGAAGTACTACTTGCTAAAAACGGAATTTCATTCGGCCTTCAGGAAGCGGCGGCGCGCACCCTGTATGATTGCCTGTCCCGGGGCGAATGCCCCGCCGGCCCTGTCACCATTGCCTCCGGAATTCCTGCGCAGAACGGCGAAAACGGGCGCGTTGAATATCTGTTCGATACCGAAACGTCGTTGAAACCAAAGACGAACCCTGACGGCAGCGTTGATTTTAAAAGCCTGGGCATCATCCATTCGGTTGTCAAGGGGCAGGAGCTGGCGCGTCTGGTCCCGCCCACGAAAGGCAAACCAGGCAAGGACGTAACCGGCAAAGAACTCCCCTCGCGGGATGGTGTGCCGGCAATCATGCCCGCGGGTATCAATACGAAAATCCCTGAAGACCGTCCCGGAGTACTCATTGCGGAAACCGACGGCTATGTAAAAATCAAAGGGAATGTCATTGAAATTCAGGAAGGATATGTTATCGGCGGTGATGTGGGATATGAAACCGGCAATATCAACTACGCCAAATCGGTGCAGGTCAAAGGAGATATTAAAGGCGGATTCATCGTCGAGTGCGGCGGGGACCTGGAGGTAGGCGGCACTATCGAAGATTGCCACGTGATTGTGGGCGGCAATGTCCTGTGTAAACATGGCTATCTGGGTACGGGCAAGGGCATTATCGAAGCCAAGGGCGACGTCAATATCGGCTTCATGAAAAACCAGACCATCAAATCGCGGCATAATGTTTCCATTGCCAAGGAAGCGCTGAATGTCACCATTTTCGCAAAGAATGCGATTGCCGTTCACGGCAATCCGTTGTCCGTGGCCGGCGGCCATCTCATGGCCCGCGATTCGATCACCGTGCATACCGCGGGCAATGCAAGCCAGATTAAAACGACCCTCGAGGTAGGCGCGGATTTTACGCTTATCGAAGAGATGCAGAAGACGGAAAAACAGATACTCGAGATTACGGAAAATCGGCAGAAAATCATCGACACGATTAAAAAATTCGACCATCTGATCACGATAAAGCGCAAATTGCCGCCTAAAGAAGAATTTCTCTATACCAAGCTTAAGAACACCTTTCTGCGCTACGATCAACAATTGCATGAACTGGAAAATCGAAAAAAAATGATCACCGCAAAAATGCAGGAGACTGAACAGGCCTTTATCCGGATTGAGCATGGGGCCATGCCGGGTACGGTATTCAAGATCGGTGATCGCTATTTTCTGGTGCGCGAAGAAGTCATCGGGCCAAAAAACGTGCGCCTGATACGCGGCGAAATCAGGATTTTATAAGGGAGCGGATGCATGAGGATCATCGATATGAACGACATTGCCGTCGGAACAGTGACCGAAGCGGAGTATCGTTCACAGAACGGCGATCTGCTCATTTCTCAGGGCGTTACCATTACCGACAAGCACCTCGAGATCCTGCGGCGCCGCAACATCTTTCAGGTGTATGTCAAGGACAGCGACGAAGATGAAATCCATGCGATCCTTTCGAAGGAATATACGCTTGATGAATTCCATTTCGACGATGAAGAACCGGCCAAGGCCCTGGACCTGCCGGAATTCAAGAACATCAAAGCGGGAAAAGACGGCCTGTCGCAGCTCATGCAGAGCAAAAAGGCCGCCGAGCTCGATGATACGCTGTCCCGGGGTATCACCCCCGATAAACCGGCAGGGCTTCCGCTTAAACAGAAAGCGCAGGAGAAAAACGCCGACGAACGCACAGTCCAATACAAAAGCGACGTGCATCAGCTCTATAACGATGCGCTCAAGGACGTCCATTATGTATTGCGCACCATGGCCGACGGTCATTCGGTGGATGGGCGGCAGATCAGGGCCATCGTAGAACGGTTTGTCCGGCTGTTCATTACCGACAAGAACATCCTCCTGAATATTTCCGGCATCAAGACAACGCCGGATAACTTCGTCTATCATCATACGCTCAATGTGTGCCTGCTGGCGATCAATATCGCCGCTTCGGCGGATTATAGCGAGGAGCAGGTGGTGGAGATCGGCATGGGCGCCCTCCTGCATGATCTGGGCATGCTGCTGGTGCCGCAGCATATCTTGACAAAAGAGGGCAAGCTCGATCAGGACGAGTGGTTTGAGGTCCAGAAACATCCGATCCTCGGCCTGCATCTGCTGGAGAGTGTCACCCGGCTGCCGGTGACCGTCCCCTATGTCGCCTACCAAGTGCATGAGCGCGAAAACGGCAAAGGATATCCCAAGCAGCGCAACGGGAGGCTTATCCATAATTTCGCGCGGATCGTCCAGATAGCCGATGTCTATGAAGCGCTGTCGTCGCCGCGCCTGTATCGTACGACATATATCCCTTACAAAGCCATGGAAATGGTCATTAAAATGACGCGCCAGGGGCTGCTGTCGGGCGAATACAGCCGGTCGTTCCTGATCTATGCATCGCTCTTTCCCGTGGGCAGCATCGTGGAACTCTCCAATAAAAGCATCGGCAAGGTCGTCAAGGCCAATGCCTCCTCCTTTGCCAAGCCCATCGTAAGCGTTATTGTCGATGAGGGCGGCAGGCGTCTGCGGGACGACCAGATTTACCTGGAGGATTTAAAGACAAGCGACTTGCTGATTGTCAAAGCCCACGGATTTGATTATCTCTCCGGCTTCGGCGTCATGGACGGTTTTTAATCATCGCCCGCGAAAGCTCCTCGGGGGTTTCCTTGACGGGAATGAACCGGTGGATTTCGGACATTTCGATGGTCTCGCGCACGTTGCCTTGCGGTTTGTAAAGGCAGAAAACGAGCTTCCGGTCGCTGCATTGGCGAAATACCCGGACCAGCGTGCCTAATCCTACGCTTGAGATAAACGTAAGCCGCTCAAGGTCGATAACCAGGCCTTTGATGGTTCCGGCCACCGCACCATTGACCCGCTGCTGGAGCGCATGGATGTCCTCCGGCTCCCACAGCTGCCCGATGAGTTCGATGGTCATGACCGTTTCAACGGTTTTTTCATTGATTTCCATACGATGTCCCCGGGTTTATGAATTGCCGGCGGCCTTGGAAATCCGTCCGGTTTTCCCCTCGGTCTTTTCGCGGTGGAATTTGACCGCCATGATCCGGTTTCCCCTGGTGTTGAAATGTATCTGGTCCATATATCGGCGGATAATAAACAGACCCCTGCCATGGTCTTTAAGCAGATTTTCCGGCGTCAGCGGATCGGGCAGCCGGCTGTAGTCGAAGCCCATGCCTTCGTCGATGACGCTGATGGCGGCCTTTTCGGGCGTTACCTTGTAGGCCACCAGCGTTTTTTTTGTTTCGTCGCCGGTGTTGCCGTGCTCGATCGCATTGGCAAGCATTTCGTAAATACAGACTTTAGTGCGCTTGATATCCTTGTCCGGAAAACCGTTGCGGTCCATCTCGCGCAGGATGACGCCGGCGGCCTCTTCGATCGATTTATACGTATAGACCACGAGAAGGTTTGGATGGTCGCTCCGGCCAAAACCCGATTGCTCAAGGAAAGAATCGGGATTGCCTATTTCAACACCGAGCATGGTAAAATCATCGCGCAGGGGACACCCCTGGCGGAAAGATGTCTGATCGTCAAGCAATGCTTCGAGGAGCCGTTCGGGGCTTTTTCCGGCCGATTGCCGCATCGCCTGCGTCAGCCGGTCCATGCCATACATCTCATTGGCGGGATTGGTCCCTTCGGTAAGGCCGTCGGTGTAAAAAAGCAGCTTGTCGCCCGGTTCAAGGCGGATGGTTTCATCACCGTATTCGGCAAGCCCGGAAAGGGCCATGTGACCGATGAAAAAACCCCGCGCGCTGATCTGTGACACCTCTCTGGTCTTGGCGTGCCACAGAAGCGGCGGCACATGGCCCGCCTTGGAATAGACCATGGTGTTTTCGAGCGGGTCGATGATACCGAGGAACGCGGTTATGTAATGTTCGCTTTTAATGAATTTGCAGATGCGTTTGTTGACTTCGGTGAAAACCTGCGCCGGCGATTCTGATTTGTCCAGGTAATGCGTAAAGAGCATCTTCGCCATGGCGCCGATGAGCGCCGCGGGGATGCCGTGGCCCGAGACGTCGAAAATGAGCACCGCCACCTTCTGGCTGGGCGTGATGATCATGTCATACAGGTCGCCGCCCACTTTGCCGGCCGGAATATACAGCGCCGCGGACTTGAGGTTGATGGCGTCGGGAAGCTTGCCGGGCATCAGGCCTTCCTGGATGTTCCGCGCCATCTCAAGCTCTTCATTCATATCGGCGTAGGCTTTTTTTAAACGGTCTTCGGAAGCACCTTCCTGCGCCGGAATCATGATATCGGCCGGGTCCGCCTTTTTCGCGAACACATCGTTATCGTTGATATAGGAGAGCACGGCGTCAGGGCGGGCCAGGGGCTGGCCCGAACGGTCGGCGAAGAGCAGCACGCATGCCGGTCCGCTGCGGCCGTCGAAGGACGCCGGCAGACCGCTGATGTCCAGCATAAGCCGGCGATCGGCATGCGCGCGCACGGGCATGCGCCGGATCTTGAATGACCGTCCCTGGCTCAAGCACGAAGCGACCAGCCGGGGAAATTCTTCGGAAAGCGACAGGATGGACCCAATCGTCGGATTGTCGGCGGTATCCAGGTCATGCAGGCCCGCAAGCTCAAGAAATTCGTCATTGGCGGCCAGAATGCGCGATTCCGGATCAACGACACATCCCGGGGTTACCAGGCCGCGCACCAATTCGCCGGCATTGGGAAGGACTGCGGACATACGTCCATATTGTACGTCCGCGGGAGGTGGAAGTCAACGGTGCCGGCGGGAAGCCGCCTTCCCCGCCGCATACCCCATTGCGAAAAGGCCCGCTTTTTCACGTTCCGTCAACTGCCGCAGCCCGCCGGGCTGCAGGTCGCCCAGCCTGACCGGGCCGAACCGGGTGCGCACCAGTCGCACAACCCGTCGGCCAAGCGCCTCCACCATGCGCCGGATCTGTCGCTTTTTTCCTTCATACAGGTCGATTTCATACCAGCAGCCGTTGGCGTCCGCAACCCGGCGCACGTCGCCGGCGCGCAGCAGCTGCTCTTCAGAGGTCACGCCGCGAATAAGCTGGTCGGCCTGTTCACGGGAGATCGGGGCGTCGAGCAGCGCCTGATATACTTTCTTTACGGCAAAGCGAGGGTGCGTAAGCGCGTGGATCATGCCGCCGTCGTTGGTGAGCAGCAGCAGGCCTTCGGAATCCTTGTCCAGCCGGCCGGCGTAGCGGAGATGGCCGCAGTCGCGGCCCGTTGCCGCGAGGGCGTCGTAGATCGTCGTTTCGGCATGCGGGTCTTCGGCCGTGACGGTGACGCCCGGCGGTTTATGGTAGGCGGCGTATTCGTGCTCCCGCACCGCGGCGAGTTCGCGCCGCTTGAATTCCACCTTGTCAATTCCCGGGGCGATGCGCGAGCCTAGTTCGGTCACGCGCGCGCCGTTGACATACACCTTTCCCCCGGCGATCAGCGCATCGCACGCGCGGCGCGATCCCAGGCCGCACTGCGCCAGATACCGGTTCAGGCGCATGCGCCCATCGTCGGGATGCGCGGCATTGTTGCGATCAGGCATCCGCATTATAACCTCCGCTTGCGTGGCGTACCATCGCGTGCAGCGAACCCGGCACGATCACGTGCGCGCCGAGCGCGGCGCCCATGCGGCCTGCCGACCATCCGTCGAGCGTGTGGCCGCGCCGGTTGAACATGGCCGGCGGCAGGAACAGAATCTTTGGCCGTTTGTCAACGGACCGGACCGTCCGGATAACGTCGCGCGCTGTCAACAACCCCGCCACCGTCACGGGCGCGCCGAAAAATCGGTTTTCCGCGGCGATCGCCTCGATCGCCGTTCCCGGCATGCGCCTGCGGATATCGCCGGCGATGCGCGCAAGGAACGGGCGCGCGAGGACCGACGTGACGATGAGTGAGCGCCCCGTGCGCGGCAATTTCCGTTGTGGAAAGCGCAGCCGCGCCCATTCGGTCAGCAGCCGCCGCACCAGGCCCACACCGTTTTCAATCTGCGGATAGCCCGCGTAATACCGCGCCGGGGGTACCGGCCGGCCGGCCGCCAGGAACAGTTCGTCGGCGCAGAAAATGCGCCGGCGGCCGGTTGCGCGCAGGTCCCGGTCGGAAGCTTCCGACGCCAGCGCGAGGATGGTGCGCGCATCGTTGTCCGTGCAGGCGGCAAGCGGCCGCGCGCGGTGGCGCGTGATGCCCACCGGCACCACGGCAATTGACAAAAGGTTATCCCCCAGGCCGGCCAGGTCATCGAGGCTTCGGGCCAGGACCGCGCCGTCGTTCATGCCGGGACACACCACGATCTGCGTGTGCAGGGCCATATCGCGGCGTGTCAACAACCGCAGCTGGCCCATGATGTCCGGCGCACGCGGATTGCCCAGCATCCGGTTGCGCACGCGCCGCACGGTCGCATGCACGGAGACGTAGATCGGCGAGATCCCGCGGTCCGCGATGCGGCGCAGGTCGGCGTCCGAGAAGGACGTCAGCGTCAGGTAATTGCCGTTGTGGAACGACAGGTTCAGGTCTTCGTCTTTGACATACAGGGATTTCCGCAGCCCCTGTGGCATCTGGTCGATGAAGCAGAAAACGCAGCGGTTCCGGCAGCGCCGGATTCGCAGGGGCGCCGGCAACGCGCCCAGGGGCTCCCCGGGTCGGCGCATGATTTCGATGCGGCGCCGTTTTCGGGCCCTTGCGATCTCCATGCTGAGCGATTCCTGCGCGCAAAGATAGGCGAAATCGAATTCATCGATCACCGGTTCTCCGTTGATCGCGAGCACCGTATCATTTTGTCGCAAACCGGCGCGATGCGCCAAAGAGCCGGCGTCGACGGTCTTGATGCGAATGGGCGCGGAAACAATCATGGCCGAAAGTCGCGGATTTTAATTGATTTGCCGGTTTCAAAAAGCTATACTAATATAAAATACGTTTTCTCAGCGGGTTGCATGCCGCGCTTCATCCGATCCATGATCCGGCGGCATGAATTCATTTTCCAATGTAACGCAAGGAGTTTCCCGTGAAGATCCAGTCAGTCATCCGCTGGTCCATGATGCTGTCGGTTTGTTGTGGTTTTTTGACCTGCACCATTAAAGACGATAATGGCGGTCTGGTAGGCCCGGGCGGCAATAACAATAATCAGCCGGTAACGCCGATCACGCCGCAGAAAAAGCCGGGTATGTTGATTTCCATGGACAGCAGCTATGTCCTGCCCCGCGACACGCTGGCTTTCTATGTGAGAATTTTCAAAGACAGCGCCCTTACCGATACCAGCGGCGGGCTGCCGCGCGCGCTGGTGACCGCCATTGCCACCGCCGGCACGCTGCGTAATGATTCGCAGATCACGGACACCAACGGCCGCGCGGTTTTTTATTTCGCCGATTCCATGGAAAGAAAAAGCGTGCAAATCATGTTCGCCTGCAATGGCGTAACGCAGATCCGGCGATTTGACGTAACTGGCCAGCCGGAAATCGAAAAGAGCCTGACCATTGCGGCCGACCGTCCATGGATCCGCGCCGATGGTAAAGAGTATACGACCATTACCGTGCGGGTGATCGACCCGGACAATGTTCCGATCGCGGGACAATGCGTCCAGTTCATGGCCACAACGGGAGTGATCATCGGTTCCGGGGACGCGGCATGCGGCAACAAAATCAGCCAGAGCAAAACGGACGGCGAAGGTGTTGCGCAAGCCAAGCTGGTGAGCACGAACCGCAACGACACTGCGATCGTGACCGCGTTTCTGGTTTCCAATCAGTCGCTCTCCGGGGAAACGCAGGTTGCGTTTCAGGGCGTGACCATCCGTCTGTCCGCCGATTCCACCAATCTGCGGCTGAACGCCAAAACCACGATTACGGCGACACTCGTCAATGCGTCGGATGTGGCCATCGCCAATTCCCGCATTTACTTCACAATTGGTAAAGGCGCGGCATCCAACATATCGTTTGATTCAGGAACGGTGGACAACATGACGGGCTTTGATGGCGCGGCCCGCGCTACCGTTACCGCCAAAGCCATCGGCACCGATTCCATAACCGTGGCCGCGGCGGGAACGGTCGCGCGCCTGAAAATCAACGTGACGGACCTTAATCTCAAGGCGACGCTCTTTCCGGAAATCGTTCAGGCGCGTCAGGGAAATACCTCCACGCTCGCGGTGGAATTCGCCCAGAATGACGGCGCCGCGCTTGCGGGCAAAACCGTGCGCGTGATACGCCATTACACCGATCCTGCCGGCGCTCCGCTCTCCGATACGCTGACCGGAACCACCGGCGCCGACGGCAAATGCGCCATCACCATTGCCGCGCTGCCCTACGAAAACACCATCCGGCTCGAGGTCACAGCTTACCGTTCGTCAACAGAAATGGCCACGGCCGAGGCAGTGCTGCAATGCATTACCACACGCACGATAACGGTGTATGCGCTGCCGTCGGTCATCCTGGCCGACGGATCGAGCTCCTCCGCCATCACCGTGCAGGTGATGAACGAAGACCGCAATCCCATGGTAGGAGACATTATCGCCTTCTCATCGGACATCGGCATGATCACCGGCGAAGCGACCACGGACGCCAGCGGCCGCGCGGTCGCCATCCTTACCAGCGACCGCCGGAACGCCATCGCCACGGTGACGGCCACCCTTAAAAAAGACCCCACCAAGCGGCAGAAGATCACCGTCGAGTTCGCGGGCGTGGAGATGAATGCTGCGGCGGCGCCGCAGAGCATCAATTCCAGCGGCGGCGACACCAGCCTGGTCACGGTGACGCTGGTTGACGCAATGAAAAACCCGATCGTGGGCGAACCGGTCAGTTACTGCGAACGCTGCAAACAGACGGCCACGCACATCATCGTGGTCAAGGACACCACGAACAACCGCGGCGAAGCCCATTTCAAGGTCGCGGGCGCCGGCACGGGGGCCGATACGCTGGCCTTTTCGGCCGCTGGCGCGGCGGCGAAGACCGTCATTTATTATTCCAGCAATCACCTGACCATCGACACCTCGTCCGCGGGCCTGGCAACGCCGAATTCTTATTTCGCAAACGGCATTGATATGACGCGGCTTATCATTGCCTATTATAAAGGGAACAACGACACCATCCCTCATAGCCCGCTGCAGGTGAGCATCACGCTGGGGTCGCTGCCTGCCCCTAACGACACGATTTTCGCGCGGCCGTGCACCACGGGGGCCATGGGCCGGTGCACGCTCTATGTCAAGAACCCGGATTTCGCGGATTCGGCCACGGTCCTCGCCAAGGCGATCACCGCCACGGAAATCACCTCGGCGTCCATGAAAATCTATTACCGCGCCACGAGCGTCACCCAGCTCAAACTCTCCGGCACCCCGGCGGTGATCTCGTCAAACGGCGACCGCGCCAAGATCACGGTGGTGGCCACGGACGCCAAGGGCAACCGCGTCAGCGACGCCATGATATCGTTCAACCTGGCCAACGGGCCGGGCGGGGGCGAACATCTCGATCCGCCCACCATGACGACCGGCATTGACGGGACGGCATCCACCTACCTGGTGTCGGGCCCCATGCCCAGCAATTTCCGCGAAGTATGGATCGTCGCCAGCACGTTCAACCGCGTATTTTCCGATACTGTAAAGATGACCATCGCCGGTCCGCCCCGCTACATCACCATCCGGCGCGATATCGCCAAAATTGCGCGCAATCTCAACGGCACCTATACGAACAATATCTGCGCTATTGTCACGGATGTCAACGGCAACCCCGTGGCCGACGGGACGGAAGTGACGTTCAGCCTTCAGGTCACGGGATATATGCTGTATTTCGATAAATATGTGTACGAACATTCCACCGATATCGGCTGGCATGTGGTCAGGGACACGGCCAGCGACCACTTTATGCTGCCCTTTGAGGATTTGAATAATAATTATACGCTTGACGTCGGCGAAGATCTGAATAATGACGGGTTCGCCAACCGCGGCGAGGATGTCAACGGCGACGGCAAATATCTGCCGGGGCCGGGCTTTGAAGATATCAATCACAACGGGATCAGGGACATGTTCCCGGTCGAACCGATGTGCACCGGATGCGGCCCCACCGGCGGGAACCTCTTTTACGACATGAACGGCAATGGCGTATGGGACCTGTACGAACCGTTGCTTGACACAATGCCGAACCTGGCCGCCGCGGAAACGCGGTATCGGGCGGGCGCGGGTTATGACGCCGCGCATGGCCGGTACTTTGATGTCGATCAATGCCACAAAGGCATTCCCGAGCCCCAGACGGCCGCCACCATCCAGCGCACGGTGCAAACCGCCAATGGGATAGCCAATAACCAGGTTACCTATGGACAATCCGACGCGCTCCACGTGCAGATTGAAATTTCCTGCGAGGCCAAAGGGCTGGTCACGCAGAGCACCGAAAAATTTCTCCTGCCCATCCTGATGGAAGATGTGATGTATTTCGACAGGATACCATGCCAATGATCAAAAATCTGATGCTGCTGATTGCCGTGCTGGCATGCGTCCCGATGCGGGCGCATGCTTCGGACCTGGCGAACCCTGCCAATAATGCGCCTGATGCGCGCATCGCCGTGGGCGTTTCGTATCATTGCGGCGGATACACCATCACCAACGATTCGGTGCCGGTCATTCTGAACCGCATCCATGTCCGCGCCACCTATGCTCCGCTGAAGGCGGTCAATTTCGGCGTTGACATCGGGACCGCTTCCATGGAGGTGGATTCGCTGACAAAGGGGATCGACACCTTCCGGATATTCCACGGCAATTTCGGCCTGTCGGCAGGCGCGCATGTCAAGCTGTCCACCCCGTTTTTCGCCAACGACCTCCTTGCCGTCGTGGGCCTGGCGCAGGCCTCATATTTTTCATCCGAAAACAAATACAAGGCGGCATACGGGGGCATCGACGCCAACGGCGCGGTGGGCGTGCAGCTGCATATCAAGGATTTCGGTTTCATAACGCTGGGCCCGCAGCTCTATTTCATCGAAGGTTCGAACAGGGGCGCGGACGGGCGAAAGGGGTCCTATTCCAATATCTCCAACCTCCGCGGCTGGCTGGCAATCGACTTCTATCCGAAGATGGGCGCCTTGTCAAGCGGCAGGCCCTATATATCCTTCGAATTTTCCGCCACCCCCAAAGCCGACATCGGCGGCAGCGTGCCGATCCGCGAATGCGGCTTCTCCATCGCCATAGGGACCATCACCAAACGGCTGTATGGCGAAGAGACGGATGTGGAGTGGAGCCCGTAGAAGCAACGAGCGCACGCGCATTCGAACGCACGAACGTACGGGAAAAGCGGAATCCCCCGTTGATCTCCGAAATCCGCGCTTGTCCCCGCGATTAAAAAAAAAGCCGCTGTTCGCGGCTTCGGTTCCTGCAACTTGCTTTATGCGATCACATGAACAGGTCTTTGATTTTCGACCAGTTTGTGGCGGGGTGAATGATCTTGGCGGGTTCCTTTACAACCGGCGGCTTCTGCGCCTGCTGCGTTGAATCGGCCTCAATTCCGGCCCATGCGGACAGGCTCAGAAGAAAAACAGCAAGCGTTGCGATTGATAAAAGTTTTCGCATCGTTGTTTCCTGGAGTATTAGCACTATCCTATAATATAATTAAAATATCCCGCTGCGCAGAAGTTTTTTAAACTAATTGTATTCCATCAGGATACAGTCGGGTGGCAGGCTGCATAAGATGTTGATTTGTCGTCAGTTGGAAAAAGCGTTCAGCAGATCGATCTTTATTCCTTCGCATTCGCTCAGCTTGTCGTGTAACTCACGAAATGATATCGGCTTGCGGATAATGCCGGAAATGCCGTCGCGCTCAAGCAGGTTTTTCTCCAGATCTCCCTTCCATCCTGTTATGAGATAACATCGCGTCTGGGGGCTGTGTGCTTTTGCCCATCGGGCCACGCTGCGTCCACCGTTTATGCGAACGCATAAACCGGCTAAAACTGCATGGAATCGGGAGTGCTGCATCATCTCAATGCCTTTTTCAGCGGTAATTGCGAAGGTTATGATACACCCCAGGCGGGAGAGATTATCGCGCAGGATATCTATAATGGATGGGTCGTCTTCTACAACCAGAACTTTGGGAATTGCGAGGTCCATCAGCGCTTCCGGATTCAATGGCATGCCGTATTAAAATAGGTTCCGCCGCGGCGTATTTGCATTCGCAAACAGCATGGAAAAGCATATCATCGCGGGCCGCGGGATGCAAGCTTTTTGCCCGCCGGGATCGTGGAAGCAGGGGCCGGTTCCCACAGAAAGACCTCGATCAGGAGTAGCAGGCTGATGATCCACCACAATAGATAACCGGACGGTCCCATGCGCCGGCAGCGAAGCAGTTCGCGGAGCTGCGCGGGCGTGAGAATCCCGAGGCTGCCCGGGACCGGCGACGGATGCCGGTACGCAAACCGCGTTTCTTCCGGATCAATGGCCGCGGTGATCCAGCAGTCGGGCGCGCCCGCGGACGCGATGCGGTATGCTCCTGGTTTGTCAATAACGACCCGCGGCTGCGCGCGCCATCGGCCGGCAATGCCGCCCGCGGCGTCGCACACCGTCGCGCCTCCCGGCCGGAGCCGGGCGGGATTGGCATGTTCGGCGCCGGCGATCCATCTCCCGGTATCGGCGCCTGCTTCGGCAAGCGCATACCGCGCCAGGCGGTCGATAAGCGGTACGAAAAGGCCGCTCCGGTATAGCGTACCGGCGTCGCCGGCGTCGATACTTGACGAAAAGATAATGTATACGGATCCGGCGCGGTCGGTCGCGCAAGCGGCCAGAGCTTGCTCGTTGTCCAGTTTTAAAAGCGGAGTGCCGGGTATTCCCGCATACCAGCGGTTGATAGCGGCCCCTGCCTCCCGAAGGCGCGGAAAGCCGCGCCAGAGCGGCATGAGCGTATCCGGCAATATCGGGCAGAGCGATTTTTCCGAGGCGCGCAGGACCGGGATTCCGCCCGCGCCCAGATGGGAAAAGAGCATGCGGTCCCAGTCTCCGGCGGTTGAATCCATGGCCGGCGCGGCGATAATCGCCTTGGGACCCAGGCGCCCTTCGAGCAGCGACACCAGCGGGGGACGCGGGTCCACAATTCCCGAAAGCACAATGACCGGCGCGGAATCCAGATCTGCGAAGCCGGTCTGTTCCACGGGGCGGACGATGATCGGGCGCCAGCCCCGACCTTCGCCCAGCGCCTTGAATGCATTGACTACAGGAAATATCTCGTCCTGGCCGCCCACGACCAGCACGCGGCAGGTCTGGCGTTCGTTCTGAGCGAACCATGCGATATTATCGAGCGGGAAGGGGTCGTCCGGCGCCAGCGACACAACGCCGCAGCCGGAGGCAGCGCTCTCCCGCGGCAGCATGATGCTCGCATGCATGAGCCCATTTTCCTGCACGGCTATCGCGGAGTGTCCAACAATGGTCCGTTGGACGGTCACGGTCAGCGTGCCGCGATCAAGCGCTCTGCCGATAGCTTCCACGCCGATATCCAGCGCCGGCACTCCGGCATAGGGGACCGATACGTTGCGCAGCGAATAATTCCACGGGCGATCGGGCCGGCATGAGATCAGCAGCAGGCGATTGTTTGCGCGAAGCGCGGGGTGATAGCTCTCGAGGACCGGCAGCACTCCCGTCGCGCCTTCCTGAAAATCGCTGAATATCAGAAGCAGCGTCGGCACGCCCGCGCCGGATGTCCGCCGCTTCCATGCCCAAAGCGCGCGATTGAGATCAATCGGCCCGAACCGGATGAATCCGGCGCTGTCGGCATGCAGGCGAAAGCCGTTGACAAATTCGCCAAGCGCCGGATCAAAGCGAATGCGCTGCGCCGTAGGCGGCAATCGCTGATCGAGCGTATCGAGCGCCGCAAGCGCCTGCGTCCAGAGTGGCAGGCCGTTTTCACGATAGTCCATGCTGGCTGATGCATCGATCCAGGCGGCCACGATTCCGTTCTGCGCCGCAAGCGCCGAGGTTATTGGATCGCGTCGGCAGGTAAGCCCGGCGAACAACAGTACCATGCCGCCGACCGCGGCAAGGCGCGTGCATAAGAGCAGCCGGCGCCGCAGGCTGCGGCGCCGGAATGCGCGGACTGCCGCGGATTGCAAAAAGCGGAGGGAAGAAAAATCGATCCGCACAGGCCGGCGGATACTTAACAAATGGATAATTATGGGAACGGCAAGGACCAGCAACCCCCACAGATAAGCCGGCTGAAAAAAAACGGGCGGCTCATAAAAGGCGCCTTCGCTTTTCCAGCACGCGCATAAGAGGAGCGGCGAACGGTTCGATCGTTGAAACCTCCTCCAGATCGATATTCAGGTCACGGCAGGCCTGTCCGATCCGCTGCCGGTGACGCTGAAATCCCTCGTGTAGAAACGTTGTCGCGGTGCGGCCGTCAAGCACCGCTTCCGCGCCGGTCTCCATGTCGTTCAGACGCACCGGGCCCGTGGTCCGGAGCGCGGTTTCGTCCGGCGCCGTGATCCAGAAGACCAGCACATCCTGGTGGTTAAAACGCAGACGGCGGAGCGCACGGACCACGGGCTCCGTATCGTCAAGCAGGTCCGAAAAAACGATGCACAGTCCGCGCCGCGATATACGCGCCGCCGCTTCCTCCAGCGCGCTGCCGCAATGCGTGCCGCCGCCGGGTTCGGTTCTGGAAAGAACGGTCAGGATGGCGGAAAGCTGCCTGCCGGTGGACCGCGGCGGCATGAAACGCCGCGTCCGTTCATCGAACAGCGCGAGCCCCGCCGCGTCGCGCTGCCGTATGAGGAGCCAGGCCAGCGCGCCGGCGAGCGTGCGGGCATATTCGAATTTGCCGCAGGGCGCGCTCCCCGCAAAAGCCATGGAGTTGCTTTTGTCAAGCAACAGGTGCGCCGCCAGGTTGGTTTCGTCCTCGAACAGCCGCACGACGGTGCGGTCGGTTTTCGCGTATTTGCGCCAGTCGATATAGCGGCTTGATTCGCCGGGCATGTACGGGCGGTGTTCCAGAAATTCGGAGGAAAATCCATGGTAGGGGCTCTTGTGCAGGCCGGCCACGGCCCCTTCGGCGAGGATCTTGACGCGAAGATAAAAATTGCCGATGGCCGCCAGCTCGCCGGGCGGCAGAAGCACGGGGCCCCGGTATCGTGCCGGCATGCGATTACCGCCCGGCCCCGGCCCGGTCCGCGGGTCCGCCTGCGCGCTGATGTTCGGCCATGCGGCGGCCGATGTGCCGCTTAAGCGCGGCCATATCGGCGCTACTCAAGGCGCTTACGAAAATCGCTTCGGGCCAGGCAAGTTCGAGCCGTTTCCGCTCGAAGGGGTCGGTCACCAGGTCGGTTTTATTGAATATTAAAAGCCGCGGGACATCGCCGGCGCCAACCTCGGCCAGGACCTGATTGACCGTTGCGAGTTGCGCCTCAATCCAGGACGATGATGCGTCCGCCACGACCAGCAGCAGATCGGAATACGCCGATTCTTCGAGCGTGCTTTTAAACGAC
>Ga0315279_10002280_pt1 | contig 29326 bp, 30 predicted proteins | sample YL17G06_20_MG_FD_203694 | JGI IMG/M metagenome (GOLD analysis project Ga0315279, IMG submission 203694) | Sediment microbial communities from Yellowstone Lake, YNP, Wyoming, USA - YL17G06_20 | ecosystem: Environmental > Aquatic > Freshwater > Lake > Sediment | place: USA: Wyoming | collected... | reverse complement strand
CCTGTTTCTCAGCAAAGAGGCTCCCTGTATTCAAGCAACAACTCATATCAAGAACACAGCGTCACAGAGAGTCCTAGAAAAAGTAGGCTTCAGAAGAGAGGGCATAATGCGGAAACGTAGCTTTATTAGAGGAGAATGGACAGACATAATTTTATACAGCATCCTAAGAGAAGACTGGAAAGAACCAAAGATACTAACAAAGATTGCCTGAACAGAGACAGTTTTGGGTTTTGCGGAAAAGTTATAGCCACACTGAATCAGACTGCTAGGTTGGTGAATCGGCTTGCTTGAAGGCAAGAATGTGAACCTTAGAATCGTGGAGAAGGAAGACCTACCGTTGCTACACGAATGGGACAACAATCCCGATTTTAGGGGAGAGTTGGAACAACTCAGAGAAGAGACGAAAACCGATTTGGAGAAACTTTACGACAATCTAAAGGATTCTCAGTGGTTCTTTATAGAGAAGAAGGATGGAACAAAGATTGGAAACATAGCTCACCTTTTGTCGGCAGGAGAGGTAGAGGTCGGATACTTTGTCGTGCCTAATGAACGAAAAAAAGGCTATGCTAGTGAAGCCATCATGATAATGGTTGACTACCTGTTTCTCTCAAAAGACTTAGAGAGAATCCAAGCAAAAGCTGACCCAGAAAACATTGCATCTTGCAAAGCTCTTGAGAAAGCAGGATTCAAGAGAGAAGGAATCCTAAGAAAAACCTTCTTCTGCAGAGGAAAATGGAAAGATGACTGCATGTTCAGCATTCTCAGAGAAGAATGGAAAGAACCAAAGATACTAACAAGAACCCCTTGAAGCACGGATTAGCTAACGTCTTTCTGTTCTGCACTTTCGACATAATGTTGAAAGCTAGTTAGACAATGACTAACCCTTTCATCACTCTTCTTTTTTGTACAAGCAAAGACTACAGAGACATTGTTCGGGGTATTGACGGTATGGGTACTAGGGATATAGGTACTGAGATTACACTCTATTAGAATGAAGATATTATACTCATTAGGAGTCCTAGACCGTCCTTTTTCTAACTCTGGAAAACAGCATTGATTTTTGATATTTTGAATGATGGACTATACATAGAACCTAGATTAATCTACGGATTAGTCCATATAAACCAGTGTTTCTAGACCATTAGACTTTTATCCATACAAGAGAATAGACTATTAGAATATACGCATAGATATACTAGAGCGAATGGAGCGAACTATAATCAGTGAGCGTAATGAGCCTTAGTATGTGCAGAGTTACAGTGTTACAGTAGTAGCTTCTAGTCTTTAGCTCTAGGACTGATAACTTAGCTATTTCTCTTCTACTGTCTGGTAGTCTGCGCGCGCGCGCTACAGATTAGCTTTAGTCCATCAAAAGCCTTTTATCCATTCATTGAAATTTCAATGATAGTTTGTAAACACTTATACAATTTTAGGCTTAAAGTCTAGGCATACTATAGTAAGTTACAGATTACATCAGATACAAAACAGTAGAGGTAGGGGGGTCATCGTTGAAGGCTCCCTCATTGTCAACGATGCTTCCTAACGCGCGTGGAAGGGCTGACAGGGCTTTGTCACTATTTGTTTTGGTCGCCCAACCTCAAGAGGCATGTTTGATGCGTTTACCGCATGATTTATGTGAAACTAGCTTCAACTTGGTATCCATGATTTCGATTGTAGGCGCTGGGAAGGTTGGAAGTGCTGCTGCCTTTAGGCTTCTAGAATTTAAGACCAGTAATGTTGTTCTTGTTGATGTAGCTGAGAATTTAGCTCAAGGGGAAGCTTTGGACATGATGCAGGCCGCTCCTGCCATCGAGTTTGACGGGAACATCAGAGGCACAAGTGATTACAGCCAGATGACTGGTTCAGAGCTTGTCATAGTCACCGCAGGACAGGCAAGACAGCCCGGAATGAGCAGAGTCGACCTTGCAGGAAAGAATGCCAAGATAATCAAATCCATAATCAAAGAAGTCGTGAAATATTGTCCAGACTGCAAACTCATGATAGTAACAAATCCGGTTGACGTCATGACCTACGTGGCCTACAAAGAATCCGGGTTTGAAAGAAACCGAGTTTTCGGAATGGGCAACATTCTAGACACATTGCGATTCAGATCCTACATCGCGCTGGAACTCGGGGTCTCAAGAGAGGACATACGAGCCTTGGTAATCGGCGAACACGGAGACTCCATGATACCCCTTGTCAAACACGCTTCTGTTTCAGGCATACCGATAACAGAATTGATGAGCGACCAACAGATTGAAAAAATAGTCAACTTGACAAGAAGCTCCGGCTCAGACGTCATAAAACTAAAGGGAGCCACAACATACGCTCCCAGCGCCGTCATCGCAATCATGGCAGACGCCGTAATGAAAGGCAGAAACAGGGTAATGGGCGTCTCAACCTATCTCCAAGGCGAATACGGATTCTCAGACGTTTCCGTAGGCGTACCATGCATACTAGGAAAAAACGGCGTAGAAAAAATCTTAGAACTCAAACTTGACGCCCAAACGAAGAAAGACTTTGAAAAATCTGTGGCCTCAATAAATGAAGCAACAAAGAAAATAGACAAAGCAACCTAGACAAAGCCTACACGTCTAAGGAAAGCTGTAGGATACCTTAGTTTGCTTGTGCCTCTTTGTTCTTCCTCAGGAAATCATGTGCCCTTTCCAGCACTCTCCTAGCATTTGCAAAAGTGAGTTTCGCCATCGCTTTCTCGTAGTTGAGCCATTCGTATCCAACATGCTCATAGGAAAGTTTAACTCTGCTTTCCTTGCTTTCTATGAGAAAGAATATAACTTCTTTGTACACCGTTCTACCTTCCCTTCTGTAAAAATAGCTTATCTGTTCTCTGAAACCCTCGATGAAACGTGCGTCAGTTATGCCTGTTTCCTCTTTGAGTTCGCGTGTCACAGTGTCCCTTTCAATTTCATGCGGCTCCACTTGGCCTTTCACGTAGTCCCAATGACCTGCTTCATAATGCAAAAGAAGGTATTTTACCTCTCCGTCTCTCTTGAACACGACTGCTCCACACGATTTTTCACGTAATGACATGAGCTTTCCCCAAGTTACTTTTGCCCAGTGCAATGGCGCCAGGGGTGGGATTTGAACCCACGCGGCCCCGAGAGGCCACAAGCTATTAGGCGTCATATCTTGAACCGTCTCCAGGCTTGCTCCCTACCTGGCTAGGATACCCCGGCTCAAATGCAGCAACTCATATTCAAGCAGAGTAGTTTATTATAGGTTTTCCAGCACCGGTTTATGCACTGAGTATGTTGGTCTGGGATTACGGTTTTTGAGATTTCAGTACGCGATAGCCGCTTTCCCTTGCCATGACTTCAACGCTTCCGAAGGCTTCCTCAAAAATCATGCGTAGCCTTTTGCCGCCAATCTTGGATCTTACGACCATTTGGAAAACGCCCCGTCTGGTCATGTGGTTAGGCGCCTCAACAATGATTGCTTTCACGGTTTCTAAGCCAGCGCTCACGGGCGGATTTGAGAGGACACAATCGAAAGTCATGTCTTCTACTTGGGCATAAAGGCTGCCTCGCCTTACCTCCGCGTTGCTGACGAGGTTCCTCTGAAGATTCTGTCTCGCAAGCCAGACTGCGCGGAAATTCACGTCAACCAGAATTACGTATAAGCTAGGGTTAAAGACGGCTGCAGCGATTCCGACGGGGCCGTATCCGCAGCCCATGTCTAGGACGCAGCCTTTTTTGGGTAACGACATTGACTCTATCAGGAGCCGAGTGCCCAGATCAATTTGATGTTTCGAGAACACGCCTGAAGCTGTCAAGAATTCGAAGGTTCTTCCTCGGAAGCACGTGTGGAGCAAGCCGTACCGTGGCTTCGACTTTGGCTTTGCGGCAAAGTAGTGTTCTACGTTTTTGGCTTCTTTAGCCATTGTTTTTTCCGCCGCTTTTCCAGAGCTTAGGATACGTGCCCCTGGGCATAAGTACCCGCATCGTCTTGGCGACAACACCGTGGTTCATGTTCAAAGCTTCTTCAGCGCTTGCTGCAGCCTTGGCCAAAGCAACAGCTTCACCTTTCAATGATAAAACGGCGACCATTGAATCTTTCTCTATTCCTGTCTCAAGTGATAGGATGCCAGGCGCTGTCAAACTTGCGCCGTGGCAAACGGCATCGATTGCTGAGTCTCTTATACAGATTTTCGGGACCAATGCAAGGGCGGTTTCCATAGGCTGAACAAATCGTTTCAAGAGTTTTTCGTCCTTGTTTTCCTGCCACTTCGCAAACCAGTAAGCCGTATCATGCAGTATTACGCTTTTGTCTTCAACAAAAGGTCCAGCTCGTGTTCTGCGCAGTTCCTGCATGTGTGCCCCGCATCCCAAGACTTCTCCCGCGTCGAAACACAGTTTCCTAATGTACGTTCCTCCTTCGCACCCTACCTTGAAAAGGACGTTCCGACCCTCCATTTCAAGAAAATCTAGATAATAGACTCGTCTGATCCGCAGTTGGCGCTTGACAGACGCTCGCAGAGGCGGACGTTGATAGATCTCGTCTTCAAATTCGCCTAAAATGCTTTTTACGCGTTCAGTTCCTACGTCTCCGTGAAGTTTCATGACGCACATGTACTCTTTTCCGCTGTAGAGGAGCGCTTGAACGACTCTCGTAGCCTCCTCTAGCGTGATTGGCAGAACACCGGTCACTTTGGGATTTCTCTGGCTATCTTTAAGCCTCTAGAGTCCCGCCGTGACCAACATGCTGAAGCTTAAGAATACGTTTGACCCAAGCAGCTACCTCGTGACTAGTCGGTCCTGCAGGTTTGTCGAGATTGACTACGCCATGCTTCAAGTAATCCTCGGCCGATCTATCCTCAGGTCTACATCCGAAGCTCGGGTCGGTCTTGTCTTCAGCCTTCACCAACACTCTGCGTTCAGTTTCCCATGGAGCTGTAGTTCTAGGCATAACAGCTAATCACTCCTCATAGAGTAGAAAAGCATTGGGTATAAGAGTTTAGACTCCATTGCTTGCCCAGCGCGCATAATCTAGCCTGGGTTTTGGATTTCGCAGCAATGACGTAACCTGTTCTACGTAATAGTGTTTTACCGTGCTTTATTGTCACCGTGATGGTCTTTTGTGACAATAAGATTTTGAGTTATCGACGTTTCGACAAAGTTGTCGAAACCAAGATTAAGCAGAAAAGTTTGTTCCAAGGATGAGCGTTGAAAAAAAAAGAGAAAGGGACCGCGAAGCGGCGCGCCGTTTTTCAGATGCTATCAAGCTAGAATGGGAGAGTCGGATTCAAGTTGTATTGACTTATGATCTCAGCAGCTTCCAGAGTGAAAACATCGCCAGCGTCAAGATCACCTCTAACGGACTGCAGAACACTACATTCTAGATATTCAGCGGCCGTCATTCCCAAACCATGTTTAGAATAGGCTCGTAGAAGATTCATTACGTTTTTAGGCACTTTGATAGTTACCTGTTCAAACTCTGTGTTCTTTAGCTGCTCTCGCTCAGACTCGTTAGCCTTTTTCAATCTCTCACCTCCGTTCTTTTTGTTCAACAATTTTGTTGACGAAGCCATTGAACATTGAAGTATCAAGACGCTGTTTCCTGTCATAGATGGCTAGAGGATTCATTTTTCCGTAGCGTTGAAAATAGATTTCAGCGTTCTCCCATCCGACTCCCGCATAACCAACAGCACGGCCACTTCTAGCATCGTATTGGCCTATTGCCAGGTCGGAGAGGCCCAGGTCTCTTAGCCAACCGCTAGGCGACCTTCTACAATCGTGAGCTTCATAGTCTTGGCCTAGTGCATCGCTGATCTTGTTCCAGAGGCCTTGATACTGTCGATAAGTGAAGGGAAAAACGTATTCGCTGGTTCTTTCGTCATACCTTTTCTTGAGTTCTTCGCTTAGTCCTGCAAACCATAAATCAATCGGGCAATGTTCCCATTTTGTACCGCCGCCTGTCTTTGGCTCAAAAACTGTGGCTGTCACCATTGGGAAGCCATAAAAACTATCCTTCCAATCAATGTCTTGCCACTTCAAACCTAAGAGGCTGCCTTTGCCTCTATCTCCTTCCCTAGACTTCAAGGCTAGCTGCATGTCAACCGTGAATCGTTCATCATTGTTTAAGAGGGGCCGAATCTTCTCCAGATAGGTTTGAGGACTGAAACGATCTAGGGCTCTGCTTGCTCCGTTGGGGGATCTCATGTCTCGGCGGCGGGCTTTTAGCTGAGTTTCCGTGAGCATGTCTAATCTCTTCATGCTTTTGAAGAAGGTTCTGAGAGCCTGGACCCAAATATAACGGCTTATTCTTTGTTCGTCAATCTTGACTAGGATATAATCGATGTGCTTGGTTGTCCATACTGCGGGCCGTTGCAGTTGGATCAGTTCAGGTCTTCCAGAATCCTTTATCCAGTTCCACATGCGGAACAGCCTGTTTTTGTGTTTTTGGGTTGTTGTCGGTTTGATCTTGCCTTTGCAGTATTCGAGAAATTCTTGAATTTCTGGAATATCTGAAAACTCGTCTATGGGCTCAAAAGTCTTGTCGGTCCTCTCAGCTGCTTCAAGTCTAGCCTTAGCTCGATAGATCGCACGTCTGCAAGCTTCACACTTTCTCTTTTTCTCCATGTCTATTTGATGCTCACAAATCTGTTCTGCAATGTCCACTATGGACATTGATTTCAGGAGAACCTTAAACCTGTCCTGTCCAAATCTTTCCTCTAACCTGATTCTTCCACGTCTACTCGTACCACCACAACCTTCTAGTTTTACTACCTTGGATACAATCACTACCAAAGCATTTAAGTCTTACTACCAACGTAGTAACAGTAACGGTAGGACAAGTATTAAAAACTGAAGAGGTGACAAATTAGAGATGGCGAAGGATGTGGTGAGAAAACAGAAGCGCACGAACATATATGTCGTGGATGAAGGGCTCTATGCGTGGGCGCAATATCGCGCGAAACTGATGGGCTATGATTCAGTTTCCGAATATCTCTTCGATCTGATCAAAGGAGACAAAGAGGCCTATGACAAGAAAGAATCAAAGAACCCGAAAAAAGCGGAAGCCTAACGAAACCCTAGAACTCATTGAAGTTCGCATGTATCGGGAAGCTCTGAGACTCGACAAGGAACGTGAGAAAACAAAAAGAATCTACGAAGTCTAATCATCGAGCGACCATAGTACCCTTCCACATAATGTATTTATAAATAATCGTCACTCTAACGTGATGGGAAGGTTGTGGCTCTGTGCCGAGGGAAGGCCATAAAAGCGTGACTCTTCCTGTTTATCGGGTCGAGCAGGTTGAGAAGTATTTTATTGAGCATAAGGCAGAGTTGCGAAAGAGGGGCATCAAGTCGGCTAGTGCCTTGGTTAGTTTTTGGCTTTCAGAGAAGCTAATCGAGTCTCGGTAACGCGCCCCCTAGTTTCCTTGGCAGCTAGCAGATTCAGGGTATTGTCCACCTGAGAAGGAATCAGGGTTTTTCAGGCGCGTGTGATTGTAACAAGTTTCATGAGTTCAGTATATGGCTCACACTCGCTAGAATCATCACATTCTTGACAGTCATTTCCGAAAGGAACAAAAGAAAAGCGTTTCTTGAAACATCGTAGTTGGATAATCTGTTGCTTCCCCATGATCTTGTTTCTGTTAAGGATGTCTTGATCTAGCTGAGCCTTTTTCGTTTCCAGATGCTGTATCTCTTCGATTTCTCCACTGTTTGACACGAATGTATCAACCTTATATTTCAGTTCGTCAATTATTGCTCTGTTTTCTTCCTTTTCCTTGTCAAAAGTGGCTTTATTCGATATAATAGTTCTGTTCAGAGTAACGATTTTCGGGCATTGAACACATTCTTTCTCTTTTTCTTTGTCTTTTTCTGATGTGTACGCTTTGATTATGCCATCTTGCTCATTGATTTTAACGTCTTTCTCTTTGATAGTTTCCCAGCGCAAGCGGGATTCTTCATCTTTGTCAGCGAGTTCTTTTTTTGTCTTAGCGTGTTCGTTCTGTTCCTTCTCCAATTTTGAGCTATCGTTCTCAGGGTTGCGATTCTTCTTAATCTTGGTCGGAGATAGGCCAATGAACTGTTGAAAAGGCCTTAGCCTAGATGCATAAATCGTCTCTGATACTGCTGAGACCTTTAGCCACTTAAGAAAAGACTGAAAATCGTTAACCGTGACATCTTTGACCTGAACCTCTGGCCTTCTCTTCTGCATATATTCCTTGAAACGGTTGAGAACCGACCTCTCGGCTCGATTATTCCGTGTTTTAAGATATTCCTCAATGGTCTTATGCAAAGTAGTCATGGTTGATCCTTGCCCTCGTGTATAGTGAACAGAAAAATCTTTAAGTCAGAATTGCCTTCATAAGACATAGATTTGTGCCTGCTGCCGTATCAGAGCTGCACCAACAGCTCTATGACACGGATTTTTGATTAATCTAACCGTTCACCTCGATTCATGCGCTCACAGACCTACATGCAAAGACATCATTTGAGCACTTGACCAGCGCGCGCGCCTGTTTCGCTGCTACCTGCATCCCGCAGTTGCTTCTCTAAGGCAGCCCTCTGCTCTTTTGCAAGCTGCTCATAGTATTTCCGATCTGCTTCATCCAACAAACGGCATCTCTCCCTTTCCGCTGCAAACTGCTTATCCAAAGCTTCCTTCTGGTCTTTGACATACTGGCAAAAGTCAGCTACTCGAGTGGCTCGACTTGGACCTACACTGTCACTCATTTTTCATTCCACCTCCTATTCCCAAACATAACGGTCTTGCGCTTCATGAGAATGACAATTCGGGCAGCTTTCCTCTTGCGTTTCTTTTGTGTATCCATCACGGCCAGCGGCCCTGACTGGGAATCCGCAATCTTTACATTTCGCATGGAGATTCTTACGTTCTTCCCAGGTCTTCTTTAGAATGTTGGCCTTGAACTCATCCGCTTTGAACGCTTTTCTACAGTTTGGGCAATCATCGATACTTTCCAGGCTATGATGAGATTCGCCCTCTTGAGAAGCACCTTTAGCGGCGTCGTGTTCAGCGATGGCCTTTCTAACTAGCTCTTTTAATTGACTTTCTGTCATGCTCATTGTGACCGTGCCTCAGTTTCTAGCTCCGCTTTTTTCTTACGCCTCTCAGCCTCTTCATCAGAAATGATCTCAAATGTTTTCTCTTTGTCTGGAACAATGATTATTTTCTTTTCAGCTAGAAGGTCAGCCTTCGCCAACTGCTTCTCAATGCGCGCGTTCGACTGCTCAAAGGTTTCATCCGACCCCTTCATGTGAAAACTAGCTAGGTCTTCAATGATGGCCTTGCGTCCGTTTATGATATGCTCTTTCTCTCGCGGAAACAAGAAAGTCCTAATAGCCAATTTGAGAACTTCGTGCTTCTTGACACCGTACTCTTTGACAAGACGGTCAACGACTGCGACCTCATCACTCCTCATAGAGACAGTCCAATTTACCATTTGTCATCACCTAAAGATACTGTACATTTACAGTAGTTTCGTTATTAAGAGTTGCGGTTACAAGTACCGTACGCCATGTTTGACATAATGCACATTTACTCGGTACAAAATTTCTTTTCAACGTGTTAATTTTTGCAGAATATACACGTTGATTTAACGTGTTAATTTGTGTGGCCTCTAGTGTGTTAATAAAAGCATGGACTTTCAACGTGTTAATGTTTATTGGGGGGGAATGTCACGTTATATCGTCACAAAGTCCATTAAAGTCCATGCACCGCTGCTATTACGTAGAACCAGACGCGGGAACCAGCAGCATGTGTTATCGGACTTATTTTTCAATTATGGTGGGATGAACCAGTTGGCGACAATGGGGGCAGTGTACCAATGCTTTGACTCCGCTCGATCTCCAATCTTTGTGGCAGAACGGACATCGATACCACACGACCTTTCCAGGTAGATAGAACCGTTGTACGCTCAATGCACCCACGATTACTCCTGAAATGAGCATAACGTCTCCCAAAACGACTAGGTACGCCAATTTGAATTCGAGAACTGAGATAGAATCCAAGTTTTTTGTCCAGATTAGCGTTAGAAACGTTGAAAAAGGATCTTTGGCAGACCTAATCTGGGGCCATGTTATCCAGAGTGTGGCTAGAAGCGCAGCTATTCCCAATAAACATAGGAGCAAGCTGAGAGCATAAGCGGACCTCTGCCTACGGAAAATCCACATGTTAGATTCTCTGCTTCACGTTTGCCAATTTTGTTTTATTAGGTTTATGAAGCCTGTGTACAAAGGAGCAATCTGCATCACGTACTTGTGCGCGCTGAACGTCGAAAGTGCATCAAATATCAGGTTACAGGAGGGGTACCTGGATCCTGGATGCTAGGTTTGGGTTCTGGAGCATTTGGATTTGGCTCAAGAGGTTGTGCTCTTTTCTTTCGTAGAGCTATTACGATTGAGATTACGGCGGCCAAAGCTGATGCTAGAGCAGCCGCCAAGATTACGTATTGTGGCGTCGTCCATGATTCACGATTTTCCTGCAAACCCGTTACGTTTGCTTCGACCTGGCCCACTCCAGGTATCACGATTGTTGCCACAGTTTCATTGATCGATGCAACTGTTCCATTGACTGTTCCTAGGACTGTTTGGAGAGTCGCTATGGTTCCATTGAGAGCGGTCACTTTGAACTGCAACGTGTCAGGCTCGCTCTGTATCGTTCCGATGCTCGTGACAAGCGTCACCGTGTCGCCTTGTATAGCCTGCAGTGTAGCGTTTATTTGGTTCAGATCCACCTGCATCATGCCCAGCTCAGTTCTTATTGTGCCTCCTGTGCCGTTGACGCCGACCAGAACTGCGTTCCAACCTGAAAGGGTTTCGCTGACGAGGAATGACTTCAAATAAGCTCCCACTGACTGAACTGTCTCAGTTGTGTAGTTTGCTGCGATGGAAAGAGCGTACAGGCCTGACTGGGCATCGCCTGGTAACTCATACGTAACCTTGTATAGCCCCAGTGTTAGAGGCTGCGCTGTTAACGCTTCGTATGTTCCGTCCGGGTTGTACAGGGTGGCGTTGGTTATTGCAGCATTGACCGTTTGTCCTCTGAAGACTGTTTGAACGTAAAAAGCTACGATTTCACTTCTAAAATGAACGGCACCGGTGTCCACTTGAACGTTTAGAGGAGCTACGTCCACAACTGTGAAGTTAGCTTGACCTGTGACGACGAGATCGGTGGCTTTGACCTCTTGTACTTCAGAAGAGGAGACGGGTATGTTGAAAGTGAACGTGAAGCTTCCAGAAGAGTCCGCTGGTGCGGTGCCTATGAACATGTCGTTGAAAGACACCTCGACTTGGCCGTCAGCAGTGAAATCACGACCATTGACAGTCACGGTTGTTCCAATGGGTCCGCTCGAAGGGTCTAGGGAGACCATGAAGTACACGTCGATCGACGGCGATACAATATTGTTTGCTAGATCCGTCTCATTGGGCACTGGCACAGCATAGAACGTTACATTATACGTTCCGCTAGCTTGTGGTCTCCATTCAAGCGTTACGTTGGAGGATGAGCCGCTTGGTAAATAGGCGATAGTGGCAAAATCTGTTGAAGAGCTGTTAACGAGAAGCCTTACAATAACGACGGATTCGGGATTTAAACCAAAGTTCAAAACGGTTACGTTGAAGAAAACGTCATCTCCAGGCTGGATGTGGCTTGGAGCTTCGTAGCTGTACAGTGCAACATCATGCGCTGCGGGTGCTTGTTCAACAGCTTTGCGGGCGTTGACCCTGCCATAACCAAAATAGACTTTTGAGCCCAAATTGTCAGCTGTCGACCTCATCTGTTCTCTAACCCAGTCCCGTGTCGAGTTTGGAAACTTGCTCCAGACGAGGGCTGCTACTCCGGAAACTTGAGGACATGCCATAGAAGTGCCGCTCATGTAAGCGTAGTTTGAAGCGTACCCTTCATCGTTCAGTGTCACATGATAGGTTGGCATTGTCGAATAGATGTCGACGCCTGGCGCTGAGAGTTCTATCCAGTTTCCCCAGTTCGAGAAGTCAGCTTTTGAATCATACTCGTTAGTGGCGGCGACTGAAACGACTTCCGAATAAGCAGCAGGATAGAAGGGTGCATTCGTGTTCGAGTTTCCTGCAGCTGCAACTATTAGCACGCCGTTCGCGTACGCATATTGTATAGCGTCATGAATGAGCCCGCTGTCAGAGGGGCTCCCCCAGCTGTTGCTCAGTATCTTTGCGCCCTTGTTTACGGCGTCCGTTATTGCGTTGGCTACGTCGACCTCGTCTCCCCAGCCTGTGGAATTCAAAGCTTTTTCGGCCATAATCTTGACTTGGGCAAGCCCTGCAACGCCGATGCCGTTGTTCATTTGGGCAGCTATTATTCCTGCAACGTGTGTTCCATGTCCGTTGTCGTCTAGCGGATTGGAGTTTTTGTGAACCCAGTCATATCCGAGGGTGACGTAGTTGTTGACGAGATCGGGATGAGTGTAGTCTATGCCTGTGTCCACGATTCCAACGAGGACAGAGGAGTTGCCCTGCGTCAGGTTCCAAGCCCAATTCGCCTCTATCTGAGGAGGGGCCCACTGGCGACTGTAGTACGGATCGTTCGGCTCAAACTGAGCCTTAAACTGCATTCTTAGCTCCACGTACCTGGCTAAACCAATCAGCTTCGCCTCTTTGCCAAGCAATGTACTGTTGCTCGCTGGCACGTCAGCAACCACGGCAACAGTCTCGCCGCCCATCGAAACGTTGTCAACGATCTGTCCGCCAACTTGTCCCACCAAACCAGCCAGTGCGTTGCAAGCTTGAGAATAGGTTCTATTCACGCCTATAACCAGCTGGCGACCAGATCCGCCAAGTGCGGTGACACTCTGTTGTCCCACAATTTGGTTGTTACGTAGCGAAAAAGCTACGGAACCAGAAGAGTTGCAGATACTAACGAGGATGAGCGTAATTATGGCAAGGAGCGCAAGATTCTTCAACATAAACATCAATCAAACCTCAAGGATATTGATTTCGAAGTAACGGTCGCATCGATATAAGACTTTGCAGAACACGATTCCAAACGGGTCCTTTTGATTTACGAGCATGCTGGTCTTTGGATTCATGAAAATCAGGGAGAGCAAATGCATTTCGTGTCTAGCTAGGGTGGCAAACAGTTCTTTTTTGCTGAGGGCGAAACCTGAATTGTCTTGTCAGTTGAGCCAAAAGGATGCTTAGTCGAACAAGTCAACCTGAGCGCTGTTCGCACGCGATAGCAAAGGGTAATAGAACTGTTTCAGTGTCTATCAAGCCTATTGTATTGCAGTTCTGCCTAGGGCGGGTTTGACCATTTGAGCCATTGTTTCTAGCTTGCCTGCGGATTTGAGTGCTTCCTTCACTTCTTCGTCAGATGCTCCGCGTTTGATCTCTATCGTGTCTTGCACGGGTTCAATGTGATTTATGTTCGCCCTGCGCCTTTTCACACCCGTAACTTCTTTCGGCCCGGTGATTAATACGAAATTTTTGTCAGCAACGTCTACTACAACACATTTTCTTCCAGCTTCACGGCCTGATAGTTTTACACATATTCTTCCAACTTCTGCTGCGGGCACACCAAGTCCTCCTTCAGAATGACTGATAGAACGATGATTCAGGAGATACTTATAACTTCACCTGAGAGCAGCGGTCACCCCAGACTGTTTCGACACGATGTCGTTTCAAGCTGCCTAATGGGCTAAAACGAGCATTTTATCTGGCATCCGCTTATGTGATGGTTACATGATTAAGACTCTTATTCTTGGATTATGCGTAAGAGTGGTGTAGAGGATTCTGTGAATGGTCAGCCAAGAAGCGCAGCTGTTTAGTAAGATTCATGAAAGCATGGCAAGAACGGTTGGGTTGATATCGGACACTCATATACCTGACCGTGCGAGGAGAATCCCGGATAGAGTGTTCAAGGTTTTTGACAAAGTGGACTTCATCGTGCATGCGGGCGACTTGGTGCAGTTGTCAGTCATAGACGAGCTGGAACGGCTTGCTCCAGTTCTTGCTGTTTCTGGAAATATGGATGGACCCGAGATCCAAGGCAAACTCCCAAAACTTGATTCCCTCAAGGTATTAGACTGGAGAATAGGCGTAACGCACAACCCAGGAGCACATTTCGGAATGGGTAAAATACGGGAAATCGCGAAGACAAAAGGTTTCGACGTTCTGGTTTATGGGCACACGCACAGTTCGAACGTGAAGTGGGAGGGAAAGATTTTGTTCATAAACCCGGGAAGCCCAACGAATCCTTCTCCACCATTCTTGGCAAAGCCGACCGTGGCCTTGCTCAGAGTTACCAAAGAAAACATAATTCCTCAGGTCGTGCCTATCTGAACAGAGAATCCTAGGCCAGAATTCCTGCCTTCATGAGACAGGCATGGATGGCCTGAAGTGATTTCAACGAAGACTCTTTCACTTTCACTCGTCTCTCTCCCTCTTATTGCAAGGTCGTTTCGTGGAAGGTGTTAAATGTGAAGAGAAATGAAAGGGCTGTTAGAGCGCTGTTTGGAGGCAAATGTTGATGGAGCATTGTAGAAATCCTTGGCACAGAGAATGCAAGGAAAATGATATTGAAGTCTATATTCTCGTCAAAGGAGAAAGGCTGCCGATCTGCAGGCGGTGTTGGAGCCAGCTAGCGGACAAAGATATGGAGTGGTGAAAGCATGGAGAGCTTCAGTACGAATTCTGCAAAGTCTTTCCTCGGAAAGAATGTCAACCTTCACCTGAAAGATGGATCTGTAATCGTGAATGTCCAATTGGGAGAGATTCAGAAAGATGAGTTCAAGAGACAAAGGTTCGTCACCTGCGTTCCTTACGGGAACGGAGGCACGCTGAGGGTACCTCTCAAGAACGTTGCATGGGCAGAATTGCTAAACTTGAACCTTATTAGAAGTGGATAATTGGATGCCAGGACTAATAAGTTGCATGAAATCAAGGGTGATCAAACCAAAGAAACCCGTGTTGAACAGGGTAGAGAAAAGCCAAATTAGAAAGACTCAACTCTGAATGTGTTCATGCGTTGCTCACGCTGTGGCATATGCTGCACAAAAACGGAGATGCTGCTTTCGCTGGGGGACATCAAGCGTCTAGAAAGAGTTGGACACGACAGACAAGAGTTTGTTCGCTTCAACAAGCAAGGTTTCGCTCAACTGCGCAACAGTCGAGGATACTGCGTTTTCTATCAAGCTGAGAGACATAATTGCAGGGTTTACAGTCACAGGCCTCTAGGATGCAGGAGCTACCCTATTATCTACAGCGAAGAGGAAGGGGTAATCGTGGATGACCTGTGTCCGCTGGCGGCCACCGTTTCTCAGAGTGAAATCGAGTCCAAAGCAGAGAAGCTGAAGAAGCTCTTGCAGAGAATAGACGCTGAGGCAGGAAAACGGAAAGCGTGCATTTGACTTGAGCTGCTTGCCTTTGACATTGTTGTGGCAAACAATCTTAAATAAAGCTTGTCGGATTCTCTGATCGGTGAAAAAATGCCATGCACGGTTATAGCTGGAGGTTTTTGGGGGGACGAAGGTAAAGGGAAGATAATTTCGTACCTTGCCCTCAAGGACAAACTGGATTTCTGCGTAAGAACAGGTTCAGTTAACGCTGCACACACGATATGGTTTGAAGGCAAGCGTTACGCTTTGCACGCTGTTCCAGGAGGATTCGTGAACGGGAAGTGCCGCTTGCTCATCGGTGCAGGCGCGAATGTTCATGTTGCACAGTTCTTCAAGGAAGTCGAAGAAACCGGTGTTAAGAGTCGTGTGGCTATAGATAGCCAAGCCTCGATAATCGAGGAGAAGCATTCAGCCCAAGACAAGAGCAGCGAGCATCTGAAGGGTTTGGGCACGACTGGTTGGGGTGTGGGACCTGCAGTTGAGGAGCGCGTGCGAAGAACCGCGAAACTTGCAAGAGACATTCCCGAGCTCAAACCTTATCTGACGGACGTTGCGATGGAGACGAACCAAGCCATAGATGCGGACAAAGAAGTGTTGTTGGAAGGAACGCAGGGCCTGCTGCTTTCGCTCTTCCATGGAACATACCCATACGTAACTGGCAGAGACACGAGCGCATCAGCGATATGTTCTGAAGCGGGTGTGGGACCGACGAGGGTGGATGAGGTCGTCCTCGTGTTCAAGTCGTTCGTGACACGCGTGGGCACGGGCCCGCTGCCGGGGGAAATATCAAAAGAAGAAGCTGTTAAACGAGGATGGTTCGAAACTGCCGCCGGCACCAGTCGAGACAGACGTTCTGCTCCCTTCAACTTCGAACTCGCCAGAAAGGCTGCGATAATCAACGGTGCAACGCGTTTGGCGTTGACTAAACTTGACTGTGTGTTTCCTGAGTGCAAGGGCATGAGAGTGTCCGAGCAGCTTCCGGCTGAAGCGAAACAGTTCATAGAGAGGGTTGAGGAGGAAACAAGTGTTCCAGTGAGTTTCATAGGCACGGGGCCTGATGCGCTGGATTTGATTGATAGAAGAGGCTAGGTTCAAACGGCGCGTTTTGACGATGACTTAGTAGGGTATGAGGGCCTCCGGAGTCTTTCGGTACAGGTGCCAGAACAGGTAGACCGTGGACAGGAAGATTATCAGTATCAGGGTCTGTGAAGGGGAATCGTCACTCTGCCCTGCTCAGTCGTCGACATCACACGAAACATTCGGACTTTAACTATTCAAGTTTGGGATGCAATCGTCATGGGGGCACATCCGTAGGGACTGTGGTTCTTTAACGTTCAAGTTCTCTGTCGATTGCTAGTAGTGTGCGCGGAAACTCTTAAGAGAGGCAGTTAATTTGTTTAGGAAGAAGGCGATTTGAATGGCAACACAACAAAGAGGACATTCTACATCGATGTTGGCCCTGGTTTTCGTGGCCGGATTGATTCTGGGAGGAATCGTAACTGTCTATGCGCTTGACAACCAGATCAACACGCTGAATAATGAACTTTCAAACGTTGAAAACCTGCTTGCAGAGGTTTCTGGAAACCAAACCATCTACAACCAGAACTTCACGGTGTACCAAAACGCGACGGCTTTTTCAGTGTTGTATTCGGAAGTGAAGGATTCGGTTGTTCTGATAACGGGCAGGGTTGGCAGCGATACGGTTCAGGGTTCTGGTTTCGTTTACAACTATGCAGGATCGATGGTTGTGGTGACTAACAACCACGTTGTGCACGGAGCGACAGACGTGAACGTGGCTTTTTCGGATGGAAACGGGTACGCTGCGACCGTTAACGGGACAGACGCATACTCGGATCTGGCTGTTCTATCGGTTCCTAGTGCTCCTCAGACCGAGTTTAAACCGCTTGTAATCGTGAACTCGTCGCTGTTGAAGGTGGGCGACCCTGTGATAGCCATAGGCAACCCGTACGGCTTGACTGGGTCTCTTACCACTGGAGTAGTTAGTGCCTTGGGAAGGACAATCCCTGAAACAGATCTTGCAGGCAACTATGCGATAGCGAACATAATACAGACGAGCACGCCGATTAACCCTGGGAATTCGGGCGGTCCTCTGTTGAGCTTGAACGGCACAGTGGTGGGAATAACTACGGCGATAGTTGAAAACTCGCAGGGTCTTGGGTTCGCCGTGCCCTCAGACACCATGGTGAAAGAGATACCTTATTTGGCCACTATGGGCCACTATGACCTGCACTCGTACTTGGGCGTTGCTGGATCAGACATGGACTACAGTACAGCTCAGAGCATGCACGTGAATGTGACGTACGGCTGGTTGATCAGCCAAGTGGTTTCGCCTGGCCCAGCTGCCACGGCAGGCGTGCAAGTCAACGACGTAATCATCGGCCTCAACAGCACACGCGTGAGGAACGGAGACGAAATGACGAGCTGGATCGAAGCGAACACGGTCCCCAACCAAACTGTGGTATTAACTGTGGCCAGAGGAAATCAAACGGTTCTGTTACCGTTACAGCTAGGCACGAGGCCTCCTCCGCCATCTTAGCCTATTCCCTTTTTTGTTTGTCCTGCAGTTCGCTGCAGGGAGTTTCGCAAGAGGATAATGAGTAAAGCATAGATCTCGATGAAAATGGCTGTTGCAAATAAGATTAGGTAGAAAACATGCGGGGGTATCAGCAGGGCTGGTACTTCCATCGGTGTGCTCAGCAGGGTTGGCAGCAGCACTGTGAGGGTTGGTACGATGAGGATTAGGCTGGAGGCTTGGGGTTTGAGGAATTCTCTGTAGTCTTTCATCTTGATCATGAGCAGTATGGCTGCAAGGAAAAATGTCCATTCTAGAGTTTGGTTTGTGAGGCTTCTGATGTCGAGGCTTGTGCCGAAGCCCATGTTTGTGAGTGGCCATAGTAGTTGGACGCGGCCTCCTGCGATGTAGTCGCCGACGAGGCCGTGTTGGATGTAGGCTATGAAGTAGGGTATTGCCTGTTTGCGGTAGATTATGAAGAAGGGGGCGAAGACGACGAGTGCGGTTATGATTGAGTGGGTTGCTCCGCGGTGTTCGATGAAGGGGATTTGGCGGAGCAGGAGATCAGCGTCGGGAAGAACTGACAGTGTCAGTACTATTGGAATGTTGAGTTTGGTCTTCAGCAGATTTGATGAAGTCTTGCTGGAGAGGTAGCCAAAGGCCATGTGGCCAACGGCGAACGATTTGTCAGCCTCCGTTTTCGGATAAGACAGCAGATGAGACCATATAAGTCTATACTTTCGTCTGAGTTTCGACGAGGGCTTTCGCGGCGAATCTCACGGCTTGTTTGCTCGTGTGGGTTGGTTTCCATCCTGTTTTGAGCAGTTTGTTTATGGAGAGTTGCATGATTTTGACGTCGCCCTTCCATCCTCTGCCGCAGTCGACTCCGCCCGTGTACCTGTACGTTATGTTAGGCGTGTTCATCATTTCTGAGACGATTTTTGCTATTTGTGCCACGGTTACCTTGTCTCTGGAGCCCAGGTTGAAAACGTCAACTCTCTCCGTGCTTTTAGTGAACGCCTTGGTCAGATGCTCGATCGCCCCTATACAATCTGATATGTGCATGTACGACTTTTCCTGGTTCCCATCGCCGAGTATCGTGAGCTGTTTTGGATTCTGCTTTATTTTGTTGATGAAGTCGACGATGACTCCGTGGTTTGATCTGGGGCCTATGATGTTGGCCAGTCGGAGGATGAGGGCTCGGTGGTTGAACGTGTAGGCGTAGCTTGTGATGAGGGCTTCGCAGGCGAGTTTTGAGGCGCCGTAGGTTGATATGGGCAGGAGGGGTGCGTAGTCTTCTTTTGTCGGAATCGTTTTGGCTTCTCCGTAGACGGTGGATGTTGAGGCGAAGATGATTGTTTTCGGTTTGGCACTTTTCCTCGTGGCTTCGAGCAGGTTGAAGGTTGCTAAGATGTTTTCTTCAAAATGTGTTCGTGGACTGGTTTCGCCGAGTTGCACTTCAGGGTTTGCGGCCAAGTGGTAGATTGTGTCACAGTTGTTCACGGTTTGGGCTAGTTTCTTCGGTTTCTTCAAGTCCTCCTTGATGACAGTCAATGAGGGTTTGCCGAGTAAATGTTGGATGTTTTCCATTTTTCCGTTGGAGAAGTTGTCGAGCACGGTCACATTGTATCCTTCATTCAGCAGGCTTTCCGTTAAGTGGCTGCCTATGAAACCGGCTCCGCCTGTGATCAGTATTACATGTTTAGCCATCGTTCATGCATCCGTGCTGTAACAGTTCCGACTCATGTTCCAGATAGTTTCTCTTGGGCCATAATTAATATTTAGAATTTGCCCAGCTTAGTTCCTCTGCGATGGCGTGTGGCTTGCCCGTCGCGTTTGCAGATTGTCTTTTGGCTATCGGTAGCCGCCCCTTTTTCAAGCGCGGGGTGAATGGTCTCCGATGGGATTGCCACGGTTTTGTTCTTCTTGGGCGGGTTCAACGTGTGGGGGTTCGATGGGCTGGTGCGCCCGCCTAGTCTTCCAGCTGTTCTATCTCCTCTGGCATGATAGGTATTATTGTGATTGAGTCGTCTTGTGGAATGTTTGCTTTGGTCTTTTTGGTGTGGTGTTCTTTGCTGGTGCCTGCCCAGGACATTATCCATCCGATTATCCAGAGGAATAGTGCGATTGGGAGAATTAGTAGTATTATGAGGCGGTTGCGCATTTGCCTGTTCACTGATTGTTGTTTTTGGGTTTGTGTGGTTGACTATTGTGGTGTGGTTAAAGCTTTTATGAAATTGGAATAAGTATTGGGCCTTGGCTGTTGCGTTGTGTTGTACATGTGTGTGTGTTTGGTGGCTGTTTCTTTCCTTTTTTGGGTGTTTGTATGTTTTGTTATGTGTATTTGTGTTGTTTGTAGCGACAATAAGCTTTATTAAGACTCAAGATTACCGTGTTTGTTTTAGTGAAAAATTATGGCCATGCGAAGAACAACGATGGGAACGGTTTTGGCCTTAGCCGTAATGGGCTTAGTTGTGAGCGCAGTCGGTTCACTCGTAGTAACTCGCACAGTTTCTAACACTGGAAGCATAAGAATCAGCACGCCTTCGGCGCAGTTAGGCATATACTCAGACAGTGGCTGCACCACCGTGCTTTCAAGCGTCAGTTGGGGAACCCTGGATCCTGGCAGTGTGGCAACATCAACGATTTACGTGAAGAACGAGGGCAACGTGCCCGTCACGTTAAGCATCCAAACAGCCAACTGGAACCCTGCCGCAGCTCAGAGCTACTTCATCCTAACATGGAACAGGAACAACTACGTGCTTGCAGTCGGAGGATCTGTCCAAGCAGTGCTAAGCCTCTCAGTCTCGTCCAGCATCAGCAACATTACGAGCTTCAGTTTCGACATAAGCATCATAGCAACACAGTAGATTCACCAGCAAACTATAACAGCACGGCAGCTTTTGGTCAGAAGCAAGAGACGAGAATCCGAGGTTTACAGTCAAACGCTTTTCCCATATTTGTTTTCAGAGTTTGCTCACGGGGGAGGTTCACGGTTTTTTCTCGGTTACAATCTGGTTTTCTCTTATGAGCGCGGCTACGGAGAAAACTACGGTTAGCGCGACGAGGCTGAGAACTATCGGTGTCAAAGTGATGCCCCACGGCGTGTAGTTGAGAAGCAGACCCACCATTGGAACCAGGGCCAAGCTCATACCGATGCTTAGGGCTACGCGTATGATTGTGTCGAGGTCTTCGCTGCTTGTTTTGAAAGGGGACCGCTGTGGGAAAAGCGCTTTTATGAACGCGTAGCCGGGCAGCCAGAGGACGAATATTATGCCTAGAACATATCTTATGTATTTCAGTGGATTGTCATCGGCGGATATAGTGAAGACGGCGACGAGAGTTGCGAGGGTTAGGGCAATGGTTATCCAGAACCAGAGCGCAGCAGACGTTCTTAGATAGGCCGAGGTGGCGAGTGTTTGTTGTTGCGGTTCTGTCAGGTGTAGTTTTCCGTCGTTTTCCAGTTTAATGATGACGTCTAGTATTTCCTTGTTTGAGGCTGGGTATGCTTGTCTTACGAGTTCTATGAGCTGGTTGACTGTTTCGGGTTTCTTTTCGGCTGTGGTTTTCAGTATTGTTTCTGCGAGGCGTTCTGTTGTTGTTTGGCTGGTCAAGTTTGTGCGTCCTCACAAATGATTAGACAATGCTGTTTGGAAATATAAAAGTGTTAAAAAAAAAGGTGGGATGGTTTATTTTTTCCTGCGTTTGATTTTGAGCAAGCCGAAGGCGGCGAATGGTGACGCCATCAGTGCAAGCGTAGCGATTTCTGGAGTTACGAGTGTGCTTTTGCTGAAGCTGGTGAACCTGTCGAGCATGTTGTCGACGCTTTCTGTTCCGATGTTGTCCGTTGATGTGTCGCCTTTTCCGAGGCCGAGTATGAGGGCTTTGATGCCGCCGGGCGAGGTTAGGGTTACTGCGAGCGTGAATCTTGTGGGGACGGTGGATATTCTGGGCAGGAAGTACTTTACGGCGTAGTAGATTTTGGCGTTCGTGCCTAGCCCCATGTTGCTTTTTATGGCTGAGACTTCATATTGCCAAGTAACGCCTGGGTATCCTGTGATGATGTTTGGCGTTGTCGGTGGGATCTTGTTGGCTGTGACGAGGTTGAAGTCGGTTTTGTCGAGGAAGTTGGTGCCGTTTATGGTTATTTGGTCGAGGTTGTTGTAGGTGGGTTCGTCTATGACTATGAGGAGCCACACGTTCTTTATGCTTTCTTGGCCTGTCTTGAGTATGAACAGGTCTGCAGGTGTGGTCGTTACTATCGGTGAGCCGGTGCTGGATATGGTGCCTATAGGCCAGACTTCAATTGTGTGTGCGTTGCCTGAGGCCGAGACGAGCGGTGCTGCGACTATTGTGAGCGTTAGGGCTAGTATTGCTATTATGATTAGTTTTTGCCTATTCACTCCTTTCACCGAAAAAAGCAGTGTTCAACTACTTATTTAAAGACCTGTGGAATCATCTTATAGAAGTATTTTCTATAAAATATGGCATATCGATTTTTTGCGTGTTGCCGACGTCTGACGTTTCGTTTAGATTATTATGCTGGCGACTCGTAGGGCTACCGTCGCTAGGAAGAGAATGGAGAAGGCCAGCGCGGTGTTTCGGAGTCTCTTCTTGTTTATGCTGAGGCTGACTTTTCCGTAATAGGGTGACAGCAGCTCCGAGGTGACGAGCAGTATCAGCGCTGTTATGGCGAGCAACAGGCTCAGGTCATCCGTGTTTAGGGGGAAGCTCATGGTGTAGGTGGCTCCCTTTCTAGGCGGTACTGGAGAGTCATGACGGTGCCGTCTTTGCTTGTCAGCTGGGTTTCTATGCTAACGGGTTTGCCTGTGGCTTTTGCTATGGCGCATGCGATTGCAGACGCAAGTGGGTTGCTTAACGCTGCAGTGTCTGGGTATCGTGCGGCTTGTTTGAAGGTGTTCTGGTAAGCAGTTGTGGTTATCGTCACGTTGATTGTGTCGTCTGGTGGCTTAGGCTGCGAGGTTGTGTCGCTCTTGTTTTCTGAGATGTTGGGGTTTTGGGTTTGCATTTCAAAGTTCGTAGCGATTTCTAAATCTTCGATGAGGAGGTGGGGCAGGTGTTGTTGAAGGTATTTGAGGTCTACTGTTGTGAAGCTTGTTTCAAGGGTTTTTTCGAAGAGTCGGGTAAGTTCTGCGCCGGGCGGGGTAAGCAGGATTCCAGGTGGGTTGCTGATTACTTGTTGGTTTTTGTTCTGTTGAGTTTGTTCAGGTGTGGGGTGAGGGCCGTCTCTCTGTTTTGGGATGAAGATGCCTGTCTCTTCTGGGTTTTCGAAGTACTTCGGTGGTAGAACAACCGGGTTGCCTTGGTAGTCCAGTGCCTGTATCATCTGGTTGAGCGTGTCAGTGTACGGTGAGAGGGAGGCGTCGAGCATTGATGTTGGCACTTGGTCGCTTGTTTGGATGTAGAGTAGGATAGCTCCCCAGAAAGTGAGGCCGAGGCCTACGAACGCCATGATGTTGGACGTGGCTACGACTGCTGCTATTAGGCCTGCGAGGCCCAGAATGAGCAACACGACGCCTGAGGCGTGTGAGACTCCGATTCTTAAGCGCGTGTTGATTCCTCCTGTTGAGCTCTCATGTCTTCCAAGTCTGTACTGGCATGTCGTTCTGGCTGTATATTTGGCTTTTTATGATTCCTGCACTCTCGAGTTCTCCTAGCCTCTGTTCCAACTGTTCTGATGCTATGGTCTGCCCAGTGTTTTTCTGGAGGGTCGATGCCAAGTTTTCGAGGGTGGCGGGTTTCTTTGTTTTTTGGACGGCTCTAACGATTTCTGTACTCAGGCTGGTCAGTTTTGAGGCTGCTTTAAGGTTTGTTTTTCTTCGTCTTCTGGTTTCTGCAGTGTAGTATATGAGGGTGGCGACGAGAGCTGCTGATGTGGCTGTGCTTAGGGTGATGCCGTTTTGGGAGATGAGGAGGGTTGTTTCGGACCATGTTTGGAGTGGCTGCCAATAGTTCTCTATAGTGGTTGCGAGGGTTACGAGTTGGTTTTTCAGTGTTTCCGAGCGCGCTTCATCTATGCTAGATGGATAGGCTATGAGGCTTATCTCGATTTGTTTCTGTTGCGTTGTCGTTGTCGAGTTTGTAACGACGAAGTTGGCGGAGGTGAACCAGTAAAGGACGGCCCAGAGTTCTCCGGTGTACGTGTCCTGAAAAACGAAGTACTGGCCGATCGGTTGTGGGTTCTGTGTGAGTGGGATGGATTCGAAGTCAATTTGGCTCACCGTAGGCTCTAGGCCCTCTAACTGCGGTTGCGTTATTTTGCAATAATACCAACCGTGAAGGAAAGACATACTCGATGCTATGCTAAGTTGAACATTGATTGGCTCCATGGACTCGTTGAGGGGAGTATACCAGTATACCGGGGCCGCGTCTTGTCCCAGCGTGCGTGCCTGCTGATCGTCATAAAGGAAAATCAGCGTGTAATTGTCAATTTGTGGAAGGAGTTGGGTAGAGTTGTATTGCTGCCCGAACGGAGCGTTGATGTTGACAGTTTGTGGGCCCTGTATGAGCGCGAGGCTGGGAGGTTGGATTGTTACAAGGAAGCCGACGATGAGAACTATGGCCGCAAGTTTCACTATGTCGGTCTTGTGAAGCTTGAAGGCCGGTGAACTGAATATTCTACCACACCCACTACAGTAGTTTCGGCCTAATTGTGGTTCTGGGTTGCATTGGACGCATTTCACGGCTGGTTTGGAGAAGATTTTGGTCTTGAAGGCTTTCTCGGATACTAGTAGCAGGATTAGTGTTCCTATGAAGATGAGAACGAAGCCGCCTAGAAGGTGGAAGGTTTGGAGGGCAAGGTCCTCGCCGAGGTTATAGCCTATGAACAGCATAGTAGTGATTCGGAAGATGTTGAGAAGGTATACTAGCGGGATTCCGACGATAATTAGAGCGGCTTTTTTCCATGGTTTGTCCCTGATTACGTAGGCTATGGTGACGGCGAAAACTGTGAATCCGATTAGGCTGTAGATGCCTGAGCATGTGATGCCCACCAAAAAGGGTAGTTGTGTTCCGTCCGGAGTTGTGAGGGTGATGAGGGGGTTGCCGCTGTCCATGGTGAGGGTTGACGGAATGTTGAAAGTGTTGATAATGGCATTGGAGGCATGGGCGCTTATGACTTGGAGGGTTGAGCCTGTAGCGTAGAGGATTTCTGAGGGCGGGGGCATTAGGAAGAAGAGGAAGATGACTGGGAAGGCTAGTTGCCTGAGGGTTTGAGGGTTAAATAGGATTAGGATTAGGCCAGCAGTGAAGAGTGGGAGAGCGAACATGTGATATTCGAGAGGGTTAACTGCGTATGAGCCACTCCAGTACAGTAGCACAGCTGTGGCTGCGAGAAGAAGACCCGAGAGCGAGCCTAGATGTCGAGTGTTTCTGGGCTGATGTTCGCCGGTGAGCGGCATAACCGTTCTAAGCATGTTTCTCTTACGGTAGACTAGGTAGGCGAGGATGAAGGGTACTGCCAGGACGTAGCTTGTGGTCTCGTTCTGCAACGCATCGCTGAAGATGAGGACGAAGTCCTGATAAAACAAGGTGACCGTGACGGCGAGGAGAGTGACGATCTTCAGAGCGAATGCTACGCGGGTCTGCGTGAATGCAGCAGGCCAATGCAGTCGGGCCATTGCTATGTGAGGTAATTTAGGCATGATACGTGACCTTGTCCAGTTTTCCTACGTGGGAGTCGACTCTTAAGAACTATTCCCAAAACAGAATATTCTCTGAAGGCTCGGGTCGAGGAGGGAAGAGTGTTCTAGAAGAGTTTTCTAAGAATACTTGGCTAGGGGTTGTCTCAGCAACCTTTTTTTGGGGTTCAGCGGTAGTTTTCTGAGTTGGAGTTTGCGTGGGCTCCGCTTTCTCGTGTATACTACTGCCGCTGTGAGTATTGCTATGGCGAATATAAGTGGGATGGCTATTGATGGGAACTCTGGAATCTGTGGAACTTGAATTTCTATGATGCTGTCTTGGACAGGGCCTGTTCCTGGGGGTATGTTCTGTGGGAAGCAGATTACGGCCGCAACGTCAGGGTATTGCGGTGCGAAGCCAGTGCCGTTGGCGAGAGCGTCGTTGATTACGAGTTGTGCAACTGCGCTGGGCGTTCCGTTGTAGTTGACAGTGTTGTTGATGAAGTACCAGATTGCTTCCTGAGTATCGTTGGCGTTTCCTTGTTTGTGGTTGAGGATGTAGTTGACCATGTCCCACCTTGCGGTTAACAAGTTTCCTGATGGAGGGTTGAGGCTTGAATATAGCATGACCTCGAAGGTCTGGTTTCGTGTCATCAATGCTGAGGCGTCGATACACCAACCAAGGTACGCTGTGTTTGTTACGGTACAGTTTGAAGGAACATTGCTCAATGTGGTAACGAAGTAGCTTTCCGTGCCGTCACTGACTGTGACGGTGACAGGCGTTGAGGGTAGGCTCAACACGGTGTCCACAGCTCTAACTGGAGCTGCTACTACCAAAAGCGCCATTATGATTGCGAGACCAATCACAGCATTCCTGTTAGTAATTTTAGCCAATCTCATCGGTCGACACTTCCTGATGGTTGTCAAGCAATGTGTCGCAAGAATTAATAAGCGTTATTCTGGGTCTCGACACAGTGTGCGCTGATTTGAGTGCTTCAATTTTCGTTGCACCCCGAAGATCGTTTTCGAATTGAGCCTTTGAGGAAAATTCGTTATGGCTACCCAGTCTAACGTCGTCGCGGAGTGTTCGTTATGGATATTGTTGGTTGTAGTGTAAGGCCAGGATCGCTAGATCTTGCAAGTCGACTGTGCCGTCACCGTTGATGTCTGCTAGAGGGTTCCATTTTGGTGAGCCTAAAGATGATTCATAAGCTTTGGTGAAGATTGACATGTCTTTGAGATCCACTTTGCCGTCTTGGTTGATATCCCATGGATGTGTTCGCAATATTTGGCATGAGTCCACATAGACTGTTGTCGGGCCGCCCCCGTAGATTTCGGCCAGACCGTAGCGAACCTGGTTTACATCGCCGAAGGCGGTTGTGTTTTGGTTTTGGATTGAACATATTCGTGTTCCGTCGATGTCGAGTTCGCTTTGGCCGTTTGTGGCGTCTTCGGTCCAGTAGAGTTCGAGTTTGTACCATCTATTGATGGTAAGACTTGAGGTGGAATAGGCACTTGTCCAGCCTGTCGCGTCCCTTATAGTGAGCTCCCATCGGTCAACGCCTCCGATGCGTCGCCAACCAGCATAGGCGACGCTGACGTTGCCTGCTAAGAATTTGATGAAGTAGAATCGGTCGTTGTTCTCGGTGATTCCTGATTGGGAAATATAGAAGTAGCCGCTGGTACGGAAGTCATGTGTGGCAGGTATTGATTCATAGCAGTAGGCCGCTTCGGAGCCGCCGGTGCCGTTAGAAGCGAATCTGGCACTGAAATTGCCCTCGTAGGGCCTCGTGTTTACAACGATTGCTGTTTCGCCTGGAGTGACATAAGTTCCAGTCCATGCATTGAAGCTCCCCGATTCAAAACCGTCCTCGAATCTGCTTTCGCCTTCTTGGCTTAATACGGCAGCTATGGGAATGAATCTTTGGAGAATCGTTGTTTCGATCGCTGGCGATGGAATGGTTAAGTTCGTTGAGAGTTCTAGTAGGAAGCTTGTGATCCCTAGCCGGGCAGCATCACTTATGGCAAACCCAGCGCCGTCCGTCCAATAGTATGGGTATGGACTGACTCCTCGCTGTTGGCTTAATGTGTTAATCTGGTTGACGAGCGACGTGTAGAGAGTCTTGTTCCCGTATGTGCTTCCCAAGTAGTATTTGCCGCCGCCAAAATGCAGGTTTACATAGAATTGGGGGTTAAATGCCTTGAAGACTTTGACCAATGCTTGTGACTCTGGTTCGCTTAGCGGGCTTGGTCCATGGTAATTCTCAGAAGTGGTGTTCGTACTGCCGCTATTTTGCCAATTAGTTGCAAAGTTCCTGTTCAAATCAACGTGGTGAGCATTGACCCGTAAGTTGTTGTAATTGTCGACATTTACGGCGGGAATCAATAGGGTGTAGTCCGTTGCAAGTATCTGTTTTGCCAGAGGGTCATCACTCGTCAGAAGCCACTCAGCATAAGAGTATAGGATTTCGCTTCCGCCGCTTTCCAAGCCGTGTATCGCGCCGTCAAAAAGCACTTTGCCACCAGCCGGGTTACCGATTTTGAACATGAGTATATCGTTGTTTTCAACTGTTTTGCCGACGGCTTCGTAGGTTACCAGCTCTGGATAGGTGTTTGCCAGGCTCTTGAAAGCGGCTATAAAAGTGCCATAGTCGCGATTCGGACCTGCATGGACCTGAGGAATATTGAACATAGCCGAGAGAAGGGTGATTGAAATAACGACGAATGGAAACAGCATTCGAATCTTCATTGCCATTCCAGCATATACGAGTCAAAGGGTAGTAAAGGATTCTGAAATGAAATTTCAACTGATTCTTGATTTCCTACATTAAAGAGAAGAGGGCCGAATGTGTACATTTTGCCTTGCAAACCTGTCTCTTTTCGGTCTGCATCAATCGTAACGGTTTGGGTTGAATCACTCGTGACGCTGATGAGAGCAGTCATGCTCATTTGAGACTGAGCCGAAGCCAGTCCTATGTAAGTGTTTGATATTACTGCATCATCACAGTATACAACGGTGCTTGTGCAATTGTAAAATTCCGCGGTCCCGAAGCGGACAGTGCCCGCGTTGCCGAAAGCAGACGTGTTCTTCCCCGTAATAGAACAGACCAGCGCGCCGTTTACATACAGCTCGGCGTAGCCGCTCACAGCGTCATTCTTCCAGTGAAGTTCAACGCTGTACCACGTGTTCAGCGAAGGCGAACCAACAGAGTATGCACTTGAAGTGTAGCCTGTCACGGATCGAATCAGCAAGCCCCATTTAATGACGCCGCCAGTCATTCTCCAGCCTGTGTAAGCCAAGACGTTGCTTCCAGCCATGAAGATTATGAAGTAGATGTAGCCAGAATTAGCTGTAATTCCCGATTTTGTCACGTCGAAGTAACCGCGCGCAAAAAGTTCAGGAGAAGGCGTTATGGTTTGATAAGCGTAAGAGTTCCCGTACCCTGTGCTGCCCGTCGTAGCGAACATTGCACTGTAATTGCCGCTGTGCGAAAGAGTGGAAACAACAGATGCCGTCCCTCCTGAAGAATGACTTGTGCCTGTCCAAGCGCTGAAGCTTCCAGATTCAAAGCCATCACTAAAATTGTAGGAGGTCTGACTGAAAGTAGCGGTCACCACCATGTTGCTGTTCATGACGATAGTCGTGTTGCTCAAACCTGATGCATCACCACTCCAGCCTGCAAAACTCCAGCCAGCAGCAGGCATCGCCTTGATGTCAACGCTCGCGCCTGAAGCATACGTGCCATTACCAGGAAGCACACTACCCTGACCAACCGTGTACATCGTCAAATTGTA
>Ga0315279_10002278_pt1 | contig 29332 bp, 30 predicted proteins | sample YL17G06_20_MG_FD_203694 | JGI IMG/M metagenome (GOLD analysis project Ga0315279, IMG submission 203694) | Sediment microbial communities from Yellowstone Lake, YNP, Wyoming, USA - YL17G06_20 | ecosystem: Environmental > Aquatic > Freshwater > Lake > Sediment | place: USA: Wyoming | collected... | reverse complement strand
ACAACTCGATGTGGTCGCGTTGAAGCAACCGATCGATCAACTCGTCGATCAACTCTGGGCCGACCCGCATCGGTCGTGATCTGAATGACCGGCTCGAATCCGGGGAGACTCTCTGCACTGGGGTACCGGTCTCCCGGATTCGAGCGGTCAATGCAGAGCTTTAGCCGCACAGCCTGACCCAGTTGGTCACCTTCTTTGATGAGTCAACGAACCCCGGTTCGGTAACATTTTCCCATAAGTCAACGAATATCGGTTCGGTAACATTTTTAGCGAGGAAACGAATACCCCTTTCGGTAACATTTATCCATGAGGAAAAACGGCTTGACTATAGATTGGTTTTCGGCCAGGCCGCTCAGAGGTCTGACCTCTGCGCATGGTGCTCCGCGCCATGATTTGACAAATGCCTCTCTCCATTGTAGTATCCGCTTCGTTTGATGCGCTCCTGTGGCGTGGCACTTTCCCCGCAACGTGCTTCTTGGGAACATTCCCCCAGATAGGAGTTGAGGAAAGTTGGACTATCGAATACAAGTTTTTTGGCAAGGTCAAGTGGACGGGCGAGCGGTAGACTTGCTCGCCCAGATTGCTCACCTGAGAATGAAGGGTGTCCAGCAAGTGCAGGTGAGCAATCTCTATTTTCTGCGCGGCACACTCACTCCTGAAGCGTTGGAGCGACTGGCCGTCGAGCTTTTGGCCGATCCCGTGGTCGAAGGATACCGCTGGCGACGGGTGGACGATCCGGCGCCGCCGGACGAACCCGAACACGTGATCGAGGTGAGCTTTCGTCCCGGCGTCACCGACCCCGTGGCGTGGCACTTGCTTCGGCGCGCGCGGCTCTTGGGCATCGGCCCCCTCGAAGCCGTCACCACCGGCACCCGTTACACTTTTCAAGGCAACCTCTCCCCGGTTGACCTGCACACGCTCGCCCGCGAAATTCTCTATAACGACGTCATCCAGACCTACACGTTGGGCTGCTTGCAGCCGGCCTTTGTGCCGCACGCCGAACCCAGCGACAAAGTTGACATCATTCCGCTGCGGCATCTCGACGACAACGGACTGAAGCGTCTGAGCGTGGAGCGCGTCCTCTTTCTTTCACTCGAAGAGATGCGGACGATTCGCGCCGAGTTCAATCGCCTGGGCCGCGACCCGACGGACGTGGAGCTAGAGACGCTGGCGCAGACCTGGTCGGAGCATTGCCAGCACAAAGCGTTCAAGGCCAAAATTCATTTCACCTGCCAAGGAGACGAGCCGCGCACAGAAATCATCTCCGGGTTGCTCAACACCTATATTCGCGCCTCCACCGAGCGACTGAATCGCGGCTGGGTTCGGTCCGCCTTTGTGGACAACGCCGGTATCATTGACTTTGACGACGAGTTCGAAGTCTCGTTCAAACTTGAAACGCACAACCATCCCTCGGCGCTTGAGCCGTTCGGCGGCGCCAACACCGGCATCGGCGGAGTGATCCGCGATATTATCGGCGTCTCGGCGCGGCCCATCGCCAATACCGACATCCTTTGCTTTGGCCCGCTGGACATGCCCGACTCGGAAGTGCCCTCCGGCGCGCTGCATCCGCGCCGCATCGCGCGAGGCGTCGTGTCCGGCATCGAAGACTATGGCAACAAGATGGGCATCCCCACCGTCAACGGCGCGATCCTCTACGACCCCGATTATGCCGCCAATCCGTTGGTATTCTGCGGCTGCGTGGGTCTGGCTCGCAAGGGGCAACATAAACGCGATCCTCAACCGGGTGATCTGTGTGTGTCTCTCGGTGGGCGCACGGGCCGCGATGGACTGCACGGCGCGACGTTCTCCTCAGCAGAACTGTCGCACGACACGGGCCAGACCGTCGGCAGCGTCGTGCAGATCGGCGACCCGATCACGGAAAAGGCCACGCTGGAAGCCGTCATCCGCGCCCGCGACGAGGAATTGTATACCGCCATCACTGATTGCGGCGCGGGCGGCTTTTCTTCCGCCGCCGGCGAGATGGGCAAACAAGTTGGCGTGGATGTTGACCTGAGCAGTGCGCCATTAAAGTACCCGGGGCTGCGTCCCTGGGAGATTTGGATTTCGGAAGCGCAAGAGCGCATGGTGTTGGCGGTCCCCCCGAAAAACTTGGAGCGGCTCGGCCAGATTTGCAATGGTCTCGACGTCGAGTGGACCGTCATCGGGCGCTTTACGGGCGATGGGCAACTGCGCGTGCGCTATGGCGACCGCGTCGTGGCCGACTTGGACATGCGCTTTCTGCACGAGGGTTGGCCCCGGCTGACGATGCGCGCCGAGTGGACGCCTCCGGTGTTCCCGGAACCAGTCATTTATCCATCCACCGACCTGACGCCGATTCTGCTGCAAATGCTGGCTCATCCCGACGTGGCGAGCAAAGAAGCCGTCATCCGCCGCTACGACCACGAGGTGCAAGCGGCCACCATCATCAAACCGTTGGTGGGCGCGGCCAACGACGGTCCCTCCGATGCCGCCGTGTTGCGTCCGCTGGAAACACAAGGCTGGCGAGGCTTGGCGCTGGGCTGCGGCATTTGCCCGCACTATGGACAGGTTGATCCCTACAACATGGCCTGGGCTGCGATTGACGAAGCCGTGCGAAACGTCGTCTGCGTGGGCGCTGATCCCGATCGCGTGGCGCTGTTGGACAATTTCTGCTGGGGTAATCCTGCGCTGCCGGATCGCCTGGGCGGGCTGGTGCGGGCCTCGCAAGGCTGCTATGACGCGGCATTGGCTTATGGCACGCCCTTCATCTCCGGCAAGGACAGCCTGAACAACGAGTACGTGGACGCGCACGGACGCAAGCGCACCATACCCCCTACCCTCCTCATCTCTTCGCTGGGCATCGTCCCCGACGTGCGCGCGGCGGTGACGATGGATTTGAAGAGCGCGGGCAATTTGATCTACATCGTGGGCGAGACGCGCGCCGAGTTGGGCGCATCGTTGTATCACCGTCTGCATGGCGCGTTGGGGAACGGCGTCCCCGCGCCCGTGCCCACTGCCATCGAGACGATGCGGGCGCTGCACCAGGCGATGCGACAAGGCCTCGTGCGATCCTGCCACGATTGTTCCGAAGGCGGGCTGGCCGTGGCCGCCGCCGAAATGTGCAGCGCGGGCCGGCTGGGGATGCAACTCGACCTGACCGCTCTCCCACGCGACGAGGAAGTGGAGACCAATGATGTTGCGCTGTTTGCCGAAAGCAGCAGCCGCTTCCTGGTGGAGGTCGCGCCCGGCGATGCGCGTGCTTTCGAAAAAGCAATGGCGGACCATGTGCGCGTGCGGCTGGGCCGCGTCACCGAAGAGGGATTCTTGCGCGTGCGCGGCCTGCGTGGTAAGACCGTCGTCGAGTGCAGCGTTGACGAGTTGCGTCGAGCATGGCAGTCGGCGGAAGTGGTATAAAAGGTCTTATGAATAACTGGGAAGTTATCAAACGGATTCGGACTGACATGTCCGACTACGTCTTACATTGCACTCGCGCTAATTCGGTTACTAAGAATGGGAAGCCAGCCAATCGAAACGCGTTTTCGGTTCTCAAGTTGATTCTCAAGGATGGCTTTCTCAGAGCCACCTTCGCTGAAAGAGTAACTCTGATAAAAGGCAATACGAATCAAAATGTGAAAGGGCCATATCCTGCAGCGTGCTTCACGGAACAACCTCTACAGTTCTTTATCCAATCAATCTCGGCGAACCAACGATACACCGAGTTTGCAGTCGCTGTCCGAAAGGACGATTTGTTCTACTACGGTGGACGCCCTGTGATTTACTCTGATAGTTCTACGCTAGATCTCCTACCTGACGAGTTAAAATATTTGTGGGTGAACTATGATCCTACAGCAATTTGGGATGACTTGCGTTGCGGCTACCCGATAGACTGGACACATGAGCGCGAGTGGCGCGTGCGCGCTGACGTGTCGAAAAATCGGAGTCTTGGCCTTCCCAGCCGACTTTTGGACAGGATAGTACCTATCCAGTTGCCCTACCCAAGCTCCTCTCCTTATTCTGTGCAAGAGCCTCGTTTTGTAATTTTGGTAGATACTGTAGAGAGCAAAGATAAGTTGGCCAATTGGATTGTAAGAAATGTTCCGCAAATATATGAAAAGGGCCCGTACTGGCAAGGATATGCTTCAGCGCTGCTCCAAGCCCAGGAACGAATTTTGAGCTTTGAGGAAGTTCGAACCAGTAGACAACCCTTTGGGCGGATTGAGGACCTTTTTCAAACTAAAGTCGTTTCTCCGCGACTCACTCTTTTTCAAAGAAGGGTTATATCACCATTTCACGACACTGTGGTACATATCAGTCGGGTTGACGATACAAGCCTATGTGGAAATGATTGCTCTGGGTACGTTCGTATCGGTGAAATCTCGGAAAAATCGCTTGTCAACCGTGCGCGGCATCATTTCAATTTGTGCAGAGCATGTGATCGCAAACTCGCTACCTAATGCTTTGCCTGCAACGTACATCGCGCCCGGGTGGTTGTCTGTCCCATAGACCTAAAGGGTCTGTCAGCCCCCGGTCCGCGGTGAAGGATGTGAACGAAGATGGGCATTCTGAGACAGATCTTTGGACCCAGCCAAGACGAAGTCTGGAAGCAGCTCTGTGCCGAAATCGGCGCCGAGTTCGTCGAGAGCGGATTCTGGAAAGGCAACAAGGTTCAGGCGCGCGTTGGAGAATGGACCGTCACCCTGGATACCTACACGGTCTCGACCGGGAAGAGCCACGTCACTTACACTCGCATAAGAGCTCCCTATGTGAACAAGGACGGGTTTCGGTTCACGATTTATCGCAGGGGCTTGTTCAGCGACTTGGGCAAGCTCTTGGGGATGCAAGATATCGAGATTGGAGATCCCGAGTTTGATCGTGACTTTATCATCAAGGGCAATGATGAATCCAGGGTGTTGGCCTTGTTCGGGAATCCGAGAATTCGCCAGTTGATTCAGGCCCAGCCGTCTATCCACTTGCAAGTCAAAGACGACGAGGGCTGGTTCAGCGTGCGCTTTCCTGAAGGAGTTGACGAACTGTACTTTCGAGTGTCTGGCGTCATTAAGGATGTCGAGCGGCTCAAAGCGCTGTACGCGTTGTTTGCCGAGACGCTCAATCATCTCTGTCACATCGGCTCGGCCTACGAGAACGACCCGAACCTCGCGCTCTGACCTGGGGATCCCCAACATCCTCCTGTCATCCGCTTCGCGCCGTTCAGCGCGCCCGGCAGACCTGACAGGTCGGGGTAGACCTGCCAGGTCTACAGTAGCGTGGTAATTGGCTCTGCTGAGAGGTTCGTCGAACAAGCAACGTGCGAACAGAAGGAAAACACAAATGATCATCCTGGGATCACGGGGACGCGAGGTCGAGGTGTCTTCGGGACAATTTCATTGTCCCAAGTGTGGCGCCTCCAGACTTTATAAACGCAAACGTCGTGCCAACTACTTTACGCTGTATTTCATCCCGTTGTTCCAAATCGAAAACCTTGGCGAGGTGATCGAATGTCAAACCTGTCGGCAAATCTATAAACCCGACATTCTAAACTACAAGCCCCCATCCTCCGCTGAACGGTTACTCCTTGTCATCAGGAACGAGCTGGACTCGGGCACTCCGATCCATATGGCTGAGAGGAAACTGGTCAACTCTGGTATGGACGAGGCTTCGGCAAGAGAGGCCGTGAATCTGGCAGCCGGCGACGCAAAGAAAACTTGCCAGGCCTGTGGATATTTGTATCGAGAGACTGTAACACGCTGCTCAAATTGCGGGAGCCTTCTGGTTATGTCGGTTGAATAAAATGACACGTAGCGGTTCATCAGAGATGTGGCAGCCGGCTATGCCGTTGCGCTAAACATCATCCGTGGAGTTATCCATCGTGAGAGAACATCATCAAAGAGTGGTCGAGCGACTGGTCGAGCGATTTGGTCAGGACCCCGCCTTCCCGGCCTTGATCGTGGGCGGGTCAATTGCCAAAGGATGGGAACAAGAAGATTCGGACGCGGACATTGTCCTGGTCGCCACCGACGACGAATATGCGCGCCGTGAATCTACCCACGCCTATCATTATTGGACCACCAACTTGTGCGACTATGCTGGCGGGTACGTGGACGGCAAGATCGTCAATTGTAAGTTCTTGGAGGACGTGGCCGAGTACGGAAGTGAGCCAGCCCGGTCTGCGTTCACGGGAGCGTTCGCGGCTTATTCGCGCCTGCCGGGCCTGGAGGACTTGGTCAAGCGCATCCCCGTTTATCCTGAGCACGAGCAGAAGAAAAGAATCCACACTTTTTATGCCCAGATGGTGGCACAGCAATGGTATGTCGGCGAGGCAGAAAAACGCAACGACCGTTACCTGCTGATGCAAGCCGTGTCTGATGTCATTTTGTATGGGGGCCGGCTGATTCTGGCCCACAACAAAATCCTCTATCCCTATCACAAGTGGTTCCTGACCGCATTGAGCCATGCGTCCGAAAAGCCGACCAACCTGATGGACCTGATCCAGCAGTTGCTTGCCGATCCCTCCAAGCGCAACGCCGATTTGTTTTGCGAAAGCATCGTGAGCTTTACCCAATGGGATCTGCCGCCGGAAGGATGGCCCAGCCGGTTTATGAAAGACACCGAGTGGGCCTGGCGCACAGGCCGCACCGCCGTTGCAGATTTGTGAACCGTCCAACACACCCGTGTAGGAGCAAAAGCAAATGAATCAACCTCAAGTGCTCATCCTTCAAGCCACCGGCACGAACCGGGATCCAGACACGGCGCGCGCCGTGGAGCAGGCCGGCGGTCAGCCCGTCATCCTCCACGTCAACGAGCTGCGAGCCAGGCCTGCGCGCCTGCACGATTTCCAGATGTTTATTTTGCCGGGCGGCTTTTCCTATGGCGACGCCTTGGGCGGTGGACGTCTGTGGGCGGCTGACCTGCGCTGGATTTTCCAGGCCGAGCTGGCTCATTTTGTCGAAGCAGGCAAGCCCGTCTTGGGCATCTGCAACGGTTTCCAGGCACTGGTGAAAAGTGGCTGGCTGCCTGGCCCGCCGGGCGATGTTCCGCGAGCCACGCTCACACGCAATGAATCCAACCGCTTCGAGTGCCGGTGGGTCTGGTTGGAGCCGAACCCCGATAGCCCGTGCATCTTTACGCGTGGCACGATCGAGCGCATCTACTGTCCGGTCGCTCATGGCGAGGGTCGTTTCATCCCCCGCGATGACGCCGAGCTGAATCGCTTGCAAGCCAATCATCAAATAGCTCTCACCTACACTCGCGCCGACGCTTGCCCTGAGCGCAGCCGAAGGGGCGGGCCGACGGCGTATCCTGATAACCCCAACGGCTCGGTCGCGGACATTGCCGGAGTCTGCAACGAGCAAGGCAACATTCTCGGGCTGATGCCGCATCCCGAAGATCACACAATTCTGTGGCAGCATCCTCACTGGACACGGGAGCAGGGCAACCTGGGCCTGGCGCTCTTTGAGCGGGGCGTGCGCTACGCGGCACAACTCTAGACCTGACAGGTTTTGAAAACCTGTCGGGTCTGCAGGGAGACGTGATGATTGACAAGGCGACTCTGCTTCAACTCATCCCGCAGGCAATCTCTGCGATTGAACTGGATTGGCCCTATGCCCGTGGGCAAGGCAAGGTGCGCGACCTGTTCTCGTTGCCCGACGGACGCCGCTTGCTCGTGGCGACCGATCGCCTCTCGGCGTTTGATCGCGTGCTGACTGCCGTGCCATTCAAAGGCCAGGTGCTCAACGAGCTTTCCGCCTTTTGGTTCGAGCGCACGTCCGATGTGATCCCCAATCATCTCTTGGCTGTGCCCGATCCCAACGTCAGCCTGGTGCGCGAGTGTCAGCCCTTGCCAGTAGAGGTCATCGTTCGCGGCTACATCACGGGAGTGACCAAGACCTCGCTCTGGACATTGTACGCAGCCGGTGAGCGGCACGTGTATGGCTACACTCTCCCGGAAGGGCTGCGCAAGAACGACCCGCTGCCCGCTCCCCTCATCACGCCCACGACCAAAGCCGGCCCCGGTCAACACGACGAACGCCTGACCTGCGCCGAAGTGGTAGAACGCGGCTTCGTGGACGCCGATACCTGGGAGGCCGTTCAAGCGGCAGCGCTGGCAATTTTCCGTCGCGGGCAAGAGATCGCTCAATCCGCCGGCTTTCTGCTGGTGGACACCAAGTACGAGTTCGGTCGCACGCCGGATGGCACGGTGATGCTCATTGACGAAGTCCACACGCCGGATTCGAGCCGCTTTTGGACGGAGGAAGGCTTCGCGCAGGCGCAAAGAGCGGGCGGCGAGCCGGAACAATGGGACAAGGAATTTCTCCGACTGTGGTATGTTGAGCAAGACTATCGAGGTGACGGAGAACCTCCTAAACTTCCAGAAGAAGTGATCGTGGAGACGGCCCGCCGCTACATTGCCTTGTTCGAGGGCCTCACCGGCCAGCCGTTCCAACCGGCGCCCTATCCGGCAGCAGCCCGTATCAAGCCGGTACTCGAGACATTCCTGAGTTAGCCCGCTTCACCACACATAAGTGTGTTTGGGAGCAGAAGCCTATGCAACCACAAACTATTTCAGCCTTGAAGACAACTCTATCTTTCTTGCTTGTAGCGGTTTTGTGGGCTCCTACCAATACAAACAAGATCGATGAGAGAGAATCGATCAACCCTCAAAGCCTATCCTATTCGGTGGAACAAGTCATTGTTGGCGGGGCTACAGAGTACAGGTTCAAGTTAAACAATCACCATTTTGGCACACTGATTGATCAGGGAGGCACGTTTGCCTTTAGACCACATCCTGGGTGCGACATCAATGGTTGGGCATCCACGTGGTACGCCCAACCATTTCTCCCGGGAGCCGAACTGAAACACACAACGATCGGGGCTGCTAATGCAGATTCTAATGGAATACACGTTAGCGCCTCAGGAATGGTGTCGCGTGGCATATCAGATACGTATGGCACTTGGAGTTCAGTCATTGATTTTATATACAATCCAGCCGGCCAAGTAATCACTGGCACTGGACAATATACAATTACATTAGCAGGGCCACTCACTAATACCACCGGCGACTTAAACTTGTACAGGATAGCGAGTAATTATCTTGATAATGTACCTCTCTTGTCTGGCGGCATCGGTGACACAGGCGATATGAAAAAAGCTAATGTCGTGAGAAATGGTTTCGGTTTTATATGGGTTCCGCCGGATCAGCCGTCACATTTCCCCACTGACAAAACTGACTTTCTCTCAATTAATGTGGTTGGACAGTTCAACAACGTCGATACTAAAGCAATGGGTTATGCACCAATAGCTCCAGCGTTCAAGCCGAGCCTCAAGGTCATTTTGACCTCGCAACAGGCCAATGCAGGAATTATGTTTGGGGGTATTTATGACTTGGCCGAGAGTCAATGCTTTTGGTGTGACAACGTTGGAATTACGCCGCTAATCTCAAAGACATCCTCAGATATAGAATTTCGTTTTGATGTTGTGTTGGAGTCCGTAGCTTTGGAGACTTGGGCTTATTTGCCATTGATTGTGAAACCGTAAAATGTTCACACGATTGACACAAGAGTAGGCGCGGGCTAACAACGGCTTGCACCCACTGGCGCTACGCGCTGCTAATTCCGGCGAGTCTTGCTTGTGTAGGTTCGGGTTAGCAACTGGGTCTTCCCAGACCCGCGCCAGCGGGTGAAGCCCACCGTTAGATTCTCACCACAAAGACACCAAGATTGGGCGACCTTTGTGGCTTGTGGTCAGGAGAGAAAAATGCAGCCGCAAGAAATCGCTCAAGCCAATCTCGAACGACATATCCGCCAGAACCCATATCCGGAGCGAGGATTGGTCGTCGGCCGGTCGTCGGCGCAGGACGCCTGGCTGATGATCTATTGGATCATGGGCCGCAGCGAGAGCAGCCGCAATCGCAAGTTCGTGGCCGAAGGGGGTTCCCTTAGGACGGAACCCGTGAACGCCCGACTGCTGTACGACCCCAGCCTGATCATCTACGAAGCGATGCTCGAATTGCCGGGGCTTTATCTCGTCAGCAACGGGGCGCAAACGCGCGCCTTGTACGTGGGGCTTCAGGCCGGCCAAACTTTTGACTCGGTTATAGCGCACTGGGAACGCGAGCCGGACGCGCCGAACTATACACCCCGGATCAGCGCGATGCTCGACCTCCGGAGCGAGCCGGGCGCGCTCACACTCAGTCTCTTGAAAGCGAACCCCGCCAACCCCGATCTGACGGATCGCTTCACCTTTCGGCCTGCGCCGCCTCCGCCTGGCTTGGGTGTGGGCCTCACCACTTATCAGGGCGACGGGAACCCCCTGCCAGCCTTTTGCGGCGATCCGCTCCTCCTCCCCTGCAGCGGCAGCGCCAATGACCTTCTCGATGTATACTGGGATGCGCTCGATGCCCAAAACCGGATCGCGCTCGTGGTGAAATGGATACCGACGCGCGGCGGCCCTAGCGAAATCATCATCCGGAACCGCGACGGAAATCAATGAACCGAGTAACCTGTGAACGGATACGTTCAGGTCAACTTGCTCGATAACCATCCGGGGTGCACACAAAGAGTCTGTTATGCGCATCACATTGATCGGTCACAATACAGTCTTGATTGAAGTGGCAGGAATCAAGATCCTCACCGACCCGTGGTTTGGTGTGGGCGGCGACCTGATGTATGCGCGCCTCAAACCACCCGCAAAAATGCGCCAAGAATTGATAGACGTTAACCTGGTGCTGGTTTCGCACGATCACTGGGATCACACCGACAATCGGTATCTCCGCCTGCTCGCTGACGACGTACCCATCGTCATGCCGAGACAGACGCACTGGTTGACCAGGTTGCAGGGAGCCAAGAACGTCATGGGCATCGCGGCGTGGGAAAGCCTCCGCTTTGGAGAAATCACCGTGACGGCGGTGCCGGCACTCCATCTGACCTTCACGGTTGGGTTTGTAATTCAGGCCGAGGGAAAACAAATCTATTTTGCAGGCGATACGTTTTACCACCCGTGGATGCCCAGAATCGGCCAACAGTTTCAACTGGACGTCGCGCTCATCCCCGTCACCACTTTTCGCATTCCCATGACGATGGGCGAGAAAGGCGCCGTTCGCGCGGTGCAGGCGCTTAAACCGTCAACAGTTCTTCCTATCCACTTGGGAGTTAGACCGCGCCAGCCTTGGCTCCGCACGAATCACACGCCGGAAGGTTTTATAAAGCGATTGCAGGAGACCGGGTTAACAACGCCGGTGGTCATTCTACGGGAAGGAGAAAGCTGGACGAGATGAGCAACAAATCATTTAGCACTCGGGCCGTGCACGCCGGCGAGCGTGCTCCGCGCCCCGACTATACGCCGGTCGTCGCGCCCATTCATCCTAGCGTGGGTTTTGTGTACGATAGCATGGACGATCTGGACGCGATCTTTGCCACCGCACGCGAGGGCTATGTGTATCCTCGCTATGGCAGCCCGACGGTCGCCGCGTTTGAAGCCGCCATCGCAGACCTGGAAGGCGGCGAAGCCGCTCACGCGTTTGCCTCGGGCATGGCGGCGATTCACGTCGCACTGTTGGCGGCGGGAGTGCGCGCGGGCACGTCGGTTGTCGCCGCGATGGACTTGTATGGCGCGACCTACACATTGCTCCAGCGCCTCTTGGCCGAACTGGGCGCAGCCGTTCGCTTTGTGGACGTGACCGACCTGACCGCGCTCGAAGTGGCCCTGGCCGAAACGCACCCGGTCGCGCTGGTGGCCGAAATCATTTCCAACCCGCTGCTCAAGGTGGCCGATGTGCCTGCGTTGGCCGGCCTGGCGCATCGCTATGGCGCACAGGTGTTGATAGATAACACTTTTGCTTCGCCTTATCTTTGCAATCCGCTGGCTCATGGTGCGGACTATTGTATCCATAGCGCCACCAAGTATATTGGCGGTCACGGCGACGTGATGGCGGGCGTGGTCATCACGTCTGCCGAAAACCGGCGCAAGTTGTACGAGTTGAACAAGTTGGTCGGCAGCGTGCTCGGTCCGTTTGAGGCGTGGCTGGCGTTGCGGGGATGCAAGACCTTGCCCTTGCGCGTGCGACAGCAGTGCGCCAATGCCGCGCGTGTGGCCGAGTGGCTGGCCGGGCATCGAAAGATTGCGCGCGTCAACTATCCCGGCCTGCCGGTGCATCCTCAACACGACCTGGCTCGTCGCCTGTTCGGCGAGCGGGGCTTTGGCGGCATGCTCTCCTTCGAGATCGCCGGGGCGGATCGGGCGGGCGCGTTTCGCTTCATGGAGGCGCTCGACTTGTGCCTGCCCGCGACTACGCTGGGCGACATTTACACGCTGGTCCTGCACCCGGTCACGTCGTCGCACCGAAGCCTTTCGGCGGAAGAGCGCGCCAAGATCGGCATCGGAGAAGGATTGGTGCGCCTTTCAGCCGGCATCGAGGACGCTGATGACATCATCGCCGATCTGGAACAAGCGTTGGCCCAAGTTTAGGTTCACATGAAAATAGACCTCCACGTTCACAGCAAAGAGCGCTCCGCCTGCGGTCGAGCATCGGAAGAGGAGCAAATTCGCGCCGCGATGGCGGCGGGCCTGGATGCGATTGTGTTTACGGATCATCACCGTCTTGCGCCACTTGAACGACTGAAAGAATTGAACGACCGATATGCTCCTTTCAGAATCTTTGGCGGCATTGAGATAACCACGAACGGCGAGGACGTGTTGGTCTTGGGCCTTCACGATGCCGCGCTGGAGAGTTCCAAGTGGGCCTATTCCGATTTGCACGCCTTTGTCCGAGACCACGCTGGATTCATCGTTCTGGCCCATCCCTTCCGATACCATCCGCAGATAGCTATCGAGGTGGACCGGTTTGTTCCCGACGCTCTCGAAGTGCGTTCTCCTAATACTCCTTTGGCGGCGGAAGACCGCATCCGCGAGATCGCTTCACGCTTGGGGATTCCCGTTCTGTGCAACTCGGACGCGCATAGCACGGATGCGCTCGGCACACATTACAACGTCCTCGAAAAGCCTCCTTCTGACGAGCAGGAGATGATTGCCCTTTTGAGATCAGGGCGGTTCACATGCAGTCACCATCGCTGATGAAGGAGTTCATCCATGCGGCAAAAACTCAAATCCTTCACCCATTGGCACTTGGCCCTAATCTTTGCCGGAGCGGTTGTTGGAGCCGTGGTGAGCGTCGCCAACCGGAGCAATAGCTTGCTCATGGGTGCCTTTTGGGGAGTGATAGGTGGCAACTCCGTATGGCTTGTTGCCAGGTTGATAGGCAAGCCAACCTCGCGCGTGGTTATCGGGGCCATTGTCGGAGCATGTCTGGCAGTGGGCGTCGCATTACTCTTTCCCAACGTCAATGCACGACGTCCGTCCCTCGGCGCATGGCTGTGGATGAGTGGCTTTGGCTTGCTGATTGGAGCCATAGCCGGGGCCATGCCGTTCCGCTGGGTTATTGGCGGGGCGGCGAAGGGCGCGGCCGTGATGACGGGTTTGACCGGGATCACGTTCATGGCAATATACTTGCGCGCAGGTGTGGTAATCACCACCCTGATCCTCGCGCTGGCCTTTGGGCTGACCTTTTGGATGGGGGCATTGTTTATCAGCCAACTTGATCGCCAGCTAGGTCTCGTCCTTCTGCCATTTCTTCTTTTGATTGCCGTTCCACTCACCGTCATCGTTAGCTCATCGTCGGCCCGAATGGATTCTTCCGCCATTGCCAGTCTGCCTGCACGATTCTTGCTGATCATGCCATTCATGCTACTCGCGGGAGCGGTGGGCGGCATTTTTGTGGGCGCGTCCACCTATCGAGATCGCACCGGACAGGCGCGCGATCGGAGCGAAAGACGGTGATCGTGTCCAACAGCCAAAGCGATTGGGGGGCGGCTGCCCGTGAAAGCAGTCCTGTTCGACCTGGATGACACACTCTTTGATCACCAATACTGCAGCCAAAGTGGCCTGGCCGCTCTGCAGCAAGAGCATGCCGGCTTGCGGCAAAAGACGGTCGTCGAGCTTCAACACGACCACTTGCGGCTGCTCAACGAGACGCATGCACAAGTCATGCAGGGTGTCCTTTCTCCTGAAGAAGCGCGGGTAGAACGTTTCCGCCGATTGTTCGCGCAATGCGGAGAAAACGTCTCGGCGGCAACCCTAGACGATGTCACGCAGCGATACCGGCAAGCGTATGAAGCGGCCCGGCGGCTGGTTCCCGGCGCCATCCCATTGCTACAGGCATTGCGGTCTTTTAAAATCAAGATCGCCGTCGTCACCAACAACTTTGCGGCGGAGCAGCGAGACAAACTGCAATATTGTGGACTCGCGTCGCTCGTTGATACGTTGATCATCTCTGAAGAGGTCGGCGTCGAAAAGCCGGACCCGGCCATCTTAAGCCGCCCTGAACTCGGTCCAGTGTGGCCCCAAAGCTGCGGTCATGGTCGGCGATTCGTGGCAGGTGGATATTCTGGGCGCTCACCAGGCCGGCATTCGAGCGGTTTGGCTGAATCGCTACGGTCTTGTCTGCCCTGATCCGAGCCTGGCTACAGAGATCAACTCTTTCGAACCGCTTGATATGGTTTCGGTGTTATTATGGCAGGATCAAGCCAATGACCGCATAGGCGCGTCGCAGGGATGGCGCGGCGGCAGCCGCCGAGATCCGACGCACATTTTCTTTGACGTTGACGACACGCTCATGAATTATCGAGCGGCGGAAAGGGCTGCCGCGCTGCGATTCCGAGATCATTTCGCCGACATTTTGAAATTCGAGGACAACGCCTTTGTTTCGCTTTGGCATGACCTGATGGTAAAACACTATGCCCGATACCTGGCTGACCAGGTAGACTGGGCGGGCCAGCGGCGCAGTCGGATATAAGAGTTGTTCCGGCTCGCTCATCAGCCTGTGACGGATGAGACCGCCGACCGATATTTTGAGATCTATCGCGCCTATCACGAGGCGAGTTGGCAGTTGTTCCCAGACGTCATCCCCGCGCTCGATGCGTTAAAAGAGCAGCGGCTGGGCATCATCACCAACAGCAACCTTGCGTATCAAACGAACAAGTTGAAGCGCCTCGGCATCTTGGACCGGTTCGAGTGGCTAGTCGCTTCGGAACAGGTCGGCGTCGCCAAGCCCGATCCGGCCATCTTTATCGAGGCGTGCCGGCGAGCGCAGGCCGAACCGCGCGACTGTGTGTATGTAGGCGATGATTTCGAGAAAGACGCTGTGGCAAGCCAGGCGGCAGGGCTGCGAGGGATTTGGGTGAATCGTGAAGCAGCTCTCCCGTGTCCATCGCACGTGATCATGATTCGTGACCTACGAGAGTTGGCAGAAATGAGTTCAAGGAGAACATTCCAATGTTAGTTGTCATCATCTTAGGCTCGCCCAGCGACAGTCAAATCGGCCAACAAATCGCCAAGACTTTGGAGGGCTTTAGTATTCCCTTCGAGACGCGCATCGCTTCGGCGCACAAGACGCCGCGTTATCTCCTGAACCTGCTGGAAAAATACGAAGCCGATCCGCAGCCCAAGGTCTATATCACCGTGGCCGGGCGCAGCAACGCCCTGAGTGGTATGGTGGACGCGCAGGTGACGGCGCCCGTCATCGCCTGCCCGCCCTACTCGGAGCGATTTGCTGGGGGCGATGTGCTGTCGTCCTTGCGTGTGCCATCCGGCGTGGCGCCGGCTGTGATCCTGGAGCCGGAAAGCGCGGCGTTGCTGGCAGCCAAGATGCTGGCATTGACCGACACTAGTCTGCGCGATAAGATTCGCAAAGCGCAAGAAGAGCAGCGCCGGAGACTCCTCGAAGCCGATGCGCAAGCGACTAATTAGTTGAGCGGAATCCAGGCAAAGCAGTGGAGAAAAACTCAGGTGAACGACTACTTTAAGCAATTGCCCACGAAACGGATGTCCGTAGGCTCTATCATTCAAGACATGAGTCAGAGGATTTTGGTTGTAAAGCCGATTTACCGAGAAGACTGGATAACTCCTGGGGGTGTTGTTGAGAAGAATGAATCTCCATATGCGGCGTGCAAAAGAGAGATTTCTGAAGAATTGAGTCTCCTCTTGCCTGTCGAAAGATTGTTGGTTGTGAACTACATCAGGGCTACCGCTGAATACCCAGAAGGTGTTCATTTCGTGTTCTATTCGGGGAAAATCGCTGATTCCCAAATCAACCAGATTCGGCTTCCACAAAATGAATTACGAGACCACTGTTTTGTAACTGTGGAACAGTTGCCGAACTTTCTCAATCAGAATTCTGTTATGGCTTTCAGATATGTTCTTGAAGCGATAAGGCTCAATACGGCATTCTATTTGGAGAATCATAGAGCCATCGGAACCCAAATGTAGGAATCTTGGACTTGCCTACACGCGATTGGTCGTTCGTCCCTTCGCTCTGCTCAGAGCAGGCCCTTCGTCGTTCGTCTGTCAATCTAACAAAATGGAATTCGGAACCGTGCTCAGAAAACTTGCTTGGTGGTTAAGCTGATACTTTTGGGGAAAGTGGTGTGATATGGATGTGTTTGATGATGATAAGGCTCATGAAGCGTGTGGTATTTGCGCCATCTATGCGCCCGGATCGGAAGTGGCCCGGCTGACGTTCTTTGCCTTGTATGCCCTGCAACACCGTGGGCAAGAAAGCGCCGGGATCGCCACGAGCGATGGTCGTGTGGCCCCCATCCACAAAGGGCTGGGACTGGTGGCCCAGGTTTTCAACGAAGACAACTTGCATCTTTTGCATGGGCACCTGGCGATCGGTCACACGCGCTATTCCACCACCGGCACCGTGCGCCTGCCCAATGCTCAACCTTATTTGATCGAGACCGCACTCGGCCCGTTGGGTATAGCCCACAACGGCAACCTGACCAACACTTCCGCCTTGCGGCGCGACTTGTTGCAGCGAGGCGTCGGGTTGAGTTCTTCCTCGGATAGCGAGGTCATCACCCAGATGTTGGCCGGCGCGCCGGGCCAGACCTGGGATGAGCGCATCGCCGCTTTTATGGAGCAGGCGCGCGGAGCTTATTCTTTGACCATTCTCACGCGCAAGGCCGTCTACGCCGTCCGTGACCCGTGGGGCTTTCGCCCTCTCTGCCTGGGAAAATTGAATGGGAGCGGCTGGGTGGCGGCGTCCGAGTCGTGCGCGTTGGGGACGATTGGCGCCACTTTTTTGTGCGAGGTGCAACCGGGCGAGATTGTCCGGCTGGACGAATCCGGCCTGACCTGCTGGCAAGGGGTTCCGGCGCAGAAATCGGCCCTGTGCATTTTCGAGTACATTTACTTTGCTCGCCCCGATTCGGTGTTGGAAGGACATTCCGTTCACCGCGTGCGCCGCTTGCTGGGAGCGCGGCTAGCCCGCGAGCATCCCGTCGCCGCCGACATGGTCATCGGCGTGCCCGATTCGGCAACGGCTCATGCGATCGGCTATGCCAATGAGTCGGGCATTCCTTATGGCGAAGGGCTGATCAAGAACCGCTACATCGGGCGAACGTTCATCCAACCCGACGACCGCCTGCGCCGCCTGGGGGTGGCGCTCAAGTTCAATCCCCTCACGGACTTGCAGGGCAAGCGCATTGTCCTGGTGGACGATTCGATTGTGCGCGGCACGACCAGCGGCCCGATCGTGTCTCTGCTGCGCCAGGCCGGAGCGACGCAAGTCCACATGCGGATCGCCTCGCCGCCGCTCCGCCATCCGTGCTTCATGGGCGTGGATATGGCAACTCATCAGGAATTGATCGCCGCTCACAAAAGCGTGGACGAAATCGCCCAATATATCGGGGTAGACAGCCTGGGGTATCTCTCGCCAGAGGGCCTGGCGGAGGTGATTGGAACAGACAACGAAGGTTATTGTCGAGCCTGTTTCACCGGCAAGTACCCCGTGCCGGTTTCAGATGAGACGACCAAGGGAATGTTTGAATCTTGACAAGGAGCAAACTCATGCGCGTACTCGTAATCGGTTCAGGCGGACGGGAACACGCCCTGGCCTGGAAGTTGGCCCGTTCGCCTCAAGTTAGCCAGGCGTTCATCGCGCCGGGGAACGGCGGCACGGCTGCCGTTGGACAGAACGTGCCCATTGCGGCCACAGACATTTCGGGTTTGGTCTCCTTTGCCCGTCAAGAGCAAATTGACCTGACCGTCGTCGGCCCCGAAGTTTCCCTCGTGGCCGGACTGGTAGACGCTTTCAACGCCGCCGGCCTGCGCGCCTTTGGTCCAACCCGGGCCGCAGCCCGGCTGGAAGGCTCCAAAGCCTTTGCCAAACAGTTCATGATCGAAGAAGGCATCCCCACTGCGCCGGCGACCCTCTTTCGGGATTACGCGGCAGCCCAGGCTTTTCTGCGGCAAATCGTCCCGCCTGTGGTCGTCAAAGCAAGCGGCCTGGCGGCGGGCAAGGGCGTCATCATCTGCCCGACAATGCAAGAAGCCGAGGCCGCACTACAGCAGGTGATGGTCGAGCGTGCCTTTGGCGAAGCCGGTGATGAGTGCCTCATCGAAGATTGCCTGCAAGGTGAAGAGGTTTCGCTCTTGGCTTTTTGTGATGGCAAGACGATTATGCCCATGATACCGGCGCGCGATTACAAGCGTGTGGGTGACGGCGACCAGGGTCCCAACACGGGCGGGATGGGCGGATACGCGCCTTCGCCCTATCTGCCGCCGGCCCTGGTGCAAGAAATCATGGCTCGCGTCTTGCAGCCGGTGGTGGACGGGATGCAACGGCGTGGCATGCCTTACGTCGGTGTGCTTTACGCCGGGCTGATGCTCACCGACCTGGGGCCGCGCGTATTAGAGTTCAACTGTCGCTTTGGCGATCCCGAAACGCAGTCACTTATGCCGCTGCTGGAAAGCGACCTGGCCGAAATCTGCCTGGCCTGTATAGAAGGACGCCTGGATCAAATCCAGGTGCGCTGGAGCAGTGACCAGGCGGTGTGCGTCGTCCTGGCCTCGGGCGGTTATCCCGGCGACTATGCAAGCGGCAAAGAGATTGTGGGACTGGAAGAAGCGGATCACATTCCGAGCGTCGTTTTCCACGCCGGGACAAAGCGTCAAGAGGGGCAGCTCGTCACAGCCGGCGGGCGCGTCCTGGCAGCGACGTCCACCGCGCCGAGCTTGTCCCAAGCGCGCGCGCAAGTCTATGCTGCGGTTGAGCGCATCCACTTTGACGGCCGGCACTACCGGAAGGACATTGCTCAATGACGAATGACCACAGCAAAAGTGCTTATGCGATGGCGGGCGTAGACATCGAGGCCAAGATGGGAGCCTTTCAGCGGATGCGCGCGTCCGTCGAAAGCACTTATACCCCGGCCGTGTTGGCCGGGATTGGCGCATTTGGCGGATTGTTCGATCTGAGCAAGGCAACGGGCGCGCGTGACCCGATCCTGGTGGCCTCTACCGACGGTGTGGGCACCAAGACGATGATCGCTTCTGCGATGGGGCGCTACGAAACAGTAGGCCATGACATCGTCAACCATTGCGTCAATGACATACTGGTGCAGGGGGCGCGCCCGCTCTTTTTCCTGGATTACGTCGCCGCGAACAAACTCGATTCCGAACGCATTGCCACCATCGTCCGAGGTTGCGCCGAGGCGTGCCGGGCCGTGGGTTGCGTCCTGCTGGGCGGCGAGACCGCCGAGATGCCGGGTGTGTATCAATCGGAGGCATTTGACCTGGTTGGCACGCTGGTGGGCTGGGTCGAACGCGAATCTATCGTGAATGGAAGCGCGGTTCGTCCCGGCGATGTGTGCCTGGGGCTGCCCTCGTCGGGCTTGCACACCAACGGCTACTCGTTGGCGCGGCGCGTCTTGGCCGATACGCCCTGGGAAACAGTTCTACCTGAATTGGGCAAGCCACTGGGCGAGGTCTTGTTGACGCCTCACCGGGCTTACCTGAAAGAGATCGAATCACTTTGGGCTGCCGGGGTGCAAATCAAGGCAATGGCTCATATCACGGGCGGCGGGTTCACGGATAACATTCCGCGCGTGCTTCCGGCCGGCATCGGCGTGCGCATTGACCGAACCGCTTGGCAAGTCCCCACGATCTTTCGCCTGATCCAGGAACACGGGCACGTGGACGAGATGGAAATGTACCGCGTGTTTAACATGGGCATTGGGATGGTTTTGTTGATGTCCTCGAAGGAAGTCGAACCGGCGTTGGGCGCGTTGCAGGAAGCCGTCATCATCGGGCAGGCAATCGCCTGGGACGGCCATATACCCCGCGTGCGGCTGTAGGGATTTTTAAAAGACGCAAGGGCGCAAAGGTGAAAGACTCGGCGTCTCTGCGTCTTGGCGGCTTTGCGTTAAAATTGCTCTTGATTGAGGTGAATCATGGTTCGCATCGCAATATTCATTTCTGGTTATGGATCGAACCAGCAGGCGATCTTGGACGCGGTCGCAGAGGGGCGATTGCCCGGCGTCGAGGTGGCGCTGGTCGTCTCGAATCGCAAAGACGCCCATGGCATCCAGCGAGCGATTGACCGCGGCGTGCCGGTCGTGTATTTTCCGCTCGCGCCGTACAGCAAGATAGGCCGTCCACGTCAGGAATACGATGCTGCGCTGGCGGGTATCGTTCAGGCCTTTGACGCGAGTTGGGTGGTACAGGCCGGCTGGATGCACGTCTTCACCGACGCTTTTCTTCGGAAGTTCCCTTCGCGAGTGGTCAACTTGCATCCAGCGTTGCCCGGCATGTTCCCTGGGATGCACGGCATCCAAGATGCCTTCGAAGCCTACCAGCAAGGCAAAATCACTCATACCGGCGTCATGGTGCACCTGGTTCCCGATGAAGCGGTAGACGCCGGCCCAGTCGTGGCAACGGAAAAAGTGCCGATCCATCCACAAGACACACTTGAGAGCCTGGAGGCACGCATCCACGCGACCGAACACCGCTTGCTTGTGCAAGCGCTGCACGATCTACTGTGTGAACCTTGCGAAGGTTCCGAACCCTCGCAAGGATAGAAGGAGTGAGATGCTATGGCGGGCAACATGGTGCGCGAGATAGACGATTGGGTAAAAATCCAGCGGGTGCTGGTGAGTGTTTCGGATAAAACGGGCCTCGACCTGCTTATCCCCGGCCTGGTCGAAACCAATTCCGATATCCACTTTTATTCCACCGGCGGGACCTACACTGCGATTGCCAAGATCCTGGGTCCGGTAAAATCAGACCGCCATCTGACCCAAGTCTCGGACTATACCGGCCAGCCGGAAACACAAGGCGGGCTGGTCAAGACGCTGGATTTCAAAATCTACCTGGGCCTGCTCACCGAAACGTACAACAGCTACCATCAAGCTGATCTGATCCGCGCCAACGCGGCACCGCTGGACATGGTCGTGGTCAACCTGTATCCCTTTGAGGCGACCGTCGCCCGCCAGGGCGTGAGCGTGGAAGAAGCGCGGGCCAACATTGACATCGGCGGACCGTGCATGATCCGCGCCGCAGCCAAGAATTATTTGCGGGTGGCCCCGGTGGTTGAGCCGGCAGACTATGCCGAGTTGCTGGTCCTGTTGAAAACTCATGGCGGCAAGCTGAACCTGGTCAAGCGCTTTGAGCTGGCTCGCAAAGCCTTTGCCCATACCGCCAAGTACGACGCGGCCATCGGGGAGTTTCTGACAAAGCAGGATCCCAATGCAGTGCCATCTATCTACGTGCTGTTGGGTGCTCGGGGTTGAACAAGCCAACATCCAATAACAAGGAGACCATCGTGAATGCCGAATGCTATCGCTTCAAAGTAGGGGCGTTTCAATGTATCGCCGTCAACGATGCCACCGAATCAAATCCCATCACTGACCTGGCGATGAACGTGCCCGAGGAACAACTGGCGCAGGCGCTGGCCGAGCGCGGCTTTTCGTCCACGGAGCTGATCGTGGCCTTTAACTGTTTGTTCATCCATACCGGAGAGCACCGGGTGCTGGTGGACACTGGCTGCGGGCGTGGCATGGATCGGATAGACGGCAAGCTGCTTCAAAACCTGCAAGCGGAAGGGATCAAGCCTCAAGACATTGATAGAATCTTTCTCACCCATGCCGACGGAGATCACATTGGTGGGCTGATGGATGCCGAAGGCAAGCCGGTCTTTTCCAATGCTCGCTACAGCATGTGGAAAAACATGTGGAACTTTTGGAGTTCGGAGACCATCCTGGCGCGATTGCCCGAAGCTTTTGCCGGGCCCCTCCGCAAGACGCTGCCGGTGATCAAGGATCGAACCGAGCCGGTTGGGCCTGAAACGGAATTCTTGCCTGGCTTTCGGATTGTGCCGACGCCCGGCCACCGGCCCGGCCACGCGTCGCTGATCATCTCTTCTGCCGGCGAGCACTTGATTCATCTCGGTGATGCAGTCGGCCATCCCATTCTGATAGAGCATTCGGAATGGCGTTGGAAGTTTGACGCATCCCCGGAGCAAGCTGCAAGCGACCGACGGCAACTGCTTGACCGAGCAGCAGATCAACCAGCCCTGGTTTTCGGCGCGCATTTCCCGTTCCCGGCCTTGGGTCACGTCATCCGGCACGGGGAGGGTTGGCGTTGGCAGCCGATTGTCGTATAGACAAGTGTCTTTGGAAAAAGGAGAACGAACAAATGCACACCATCACACCCGAAGAAGCAGGCTTTTCTGCCTCGCGCTTGAGCCGCATTGATACAGTGATGCAGCGGTACATTGAGCAAGGCAAGATCGCTGGCATCATCACGACCGTGGCGCGCCGTGGCAAGACCATCCACCTTGAGAAATTTGGGATGATGGATATCGAAGCTCAAAAGCCGATACAGTTCGATGCCATTTTTCGCATCGCCTCGATGACCAAACCCATCACCAGCATCGCTACGATGATGCTTTACGAAGAAGGTCACTTTAATCTCAACACGCCGATTTCGCAATTTATCCCGGCGTTCAAAGAGGTACAAGTCCTGGTGAAGGAAACAGAGTCAGGCCTCGAACTGGCTCCCCTGGAACGCGAGATCACCTTTCGGCATCTTTTCACGCACACCGCCGGGTTGGCGTACGGACACAAGCCCATAGACGCGATTGATAGACTTTACCAGGCAGCATATCAAAAGTCGCAACAATCGGGATCGCCGGTCACGTTGAAGCGTGCGGTAGAGGAAATCGCACAATTGCCGCTGGCTTACCAGCCCGGCACCCACTGGCGATACAGCTTTGCGATTGACGTCCTGGGCTATCTGGTCGAAGTGATTTCGGGCCTGTCGCTGGACACATTCTTGGCAGAGCGCATCTTCAAGCCGCTGGGGATGGTGGACACCGCCTTTTTCGTGCCCGAGGAAAAGGCCGGACGTCTCGCCACGCTCTATGAATATTCAGAAGAAGCAAAGCAGCTCCGGCGGGTGGACGCGCCAGTGTCGTCACAATTGCCATCTTTTCTCTCCGGCGGCGGCGGGCTGGTCTCGACCGTCCACGATTACGCGCGTTTCACTCAAATGCTGGTCAATGGCGGCGAGTTGGACGGCGTTCGCTTGCTCAGCCCGAAAACCGTCGCGTTGATGGAAATGAACCACGCGCCTGCGCAAGTGCTCCCCTACGGGTTTAGAGAAAACGATCTATACCATGCGGGCTATGGCTACGGGCTGGGAATGCGCGTATTGATGGATGTCTCTCAGTCCGGCATTGCCGGTTCGGTGGGCGAGTTTGGTTGGGATGGCGCGTTCAGCACCTATTTCTGGATTGATCGGAAAGAGGCATTGTACGGTTTGATGATGCTACAGCATCAACCGAATGCTTATTATCCGATTGCACAGCAATTCAAAGCGCTCACCTATCAGGCGCTCGTTGAATAAGGAGAAACTTGACAGTGCCAACATCCTTTCTCATCACCGGGGGCGCAGGCTTCCTCGGCATCAATCTCACCGGGTATCTACTGTCGAAAGGACAGCGTGTCACTTCGCTCGACATTGCCCCATTCGACTACGAGGATGTTCGCCGCCAAGTCAAAGTCATCACCGGCGACATCCGCGACCGCGCTGCGATCCAGTCCGCTTTGGAGGGCATTGATATCGTCGTCCACACGGCCGCGGCGCTGCCGTTGTACAGACCGGAGGATATTCTCTCCACCGAGGTGGAGGGCACACGCAACGTGCTGCACGAAGCATATCTCAAAAAGATAGAGCGCGTCATCCACATCTCGTCGTCAGCCGTCTATGGGATACCCGATCACCATCCGCTGTTAGAGACCGATCAGATGCAGGGGGTTGGCCCCTACGGTCAAGCCAAGGTGTTGGCCGAACAAGTCTGCCGGGAATATCGCACCAAAGGAATGTGCCTTCCCATCTTGCGCCCCAAATCGTTCATCGGGCCAGAACGCCTGGGGGTGTTTGCCATGCTGTACGATTGGGCCAAAGATGGACGGAACTTTCCTATCTTGGGCAGAGGCGATAACCCTTATCAATACCTCGACGTGGAAGATCTATGTGACGCCATCTGGCTGTGTGCCACGTTGCCGTGTGACAAGGCCAACGACACGTTCAACATCGGGGCCAAGGAATATGGGACGCCCAGGACGGACTTTCAAGCCGTCCTGGATTATGCGGGTCACGGCAAGCGGGTCATTTCGATTCCAGAAGGCCCGGCTATCGCGATCCTTCGCATTCTCGAATGGCTGGGGCTGTCGCCACTGTACAAATGGATCTATGAGACGATAGGCAAGGAGTCGTTTGTTTCGATTTCCAAAGCTGAGCAAGTGCTAGGGTTCAAGCCCGAGCACTCGAACCGGGACGCGCTGATTCGAAATTACCAATGGTATCTCGACAACTTGCCCAGGTTCGAGCATTCGTCGGGGATCACGCATCGCGTCCCCTGGCAACAAGGCGTTTTGAAACTGGCCAAGGTATTCTTCTGATGACCGCAGGGCGGCTCGCCGGCAAAGCCCAAAATCGAATCTACAAAGGAGAAACTATGACTCTCGATCAATCCTACACTTTGGAAAATGCAGCCGAGCGTGAACACCTCAGCTCTCTTGTGAGCCGGCTGACCGATGAAGAACTGGCCCGTCCATTGGATGCGGGCTGGACCGTCTCCGCCGTCTTGGCGCACCTGGCATTTTGGGATCACAGGGCACTCGTTCTCATCAAGAAATGGGAAAAAGACGGGATAGGCCCATCGCCGATGGACACAGACGTTGTAAATGAAGCCACACGGTTGCACTGTTTAGCCATTCCACCACGCGCTGCGGCAGAATTGGCTATCTCGTGTGCCCAAAACATTGACCAAGCCCTTGAACGGATCAGCCCAGCAATTGCCGCCGAGATTGAGAGAATTGGAAAAACGGTCCGCCTGAACCGCGCCAACCACCGGAGAGATCATCTCGGCCAGATTGAAAAGGCTCTGGGCATATAGCAATACATCGCTGGCGGTCACAAAACGGAACCCATGTTTGGGGTCTGTAGGGGCAAAATACAGGAATGCGGGTCGGACAGAAGGCGGGAATTTTCCCCGCTACTGGTTGTTGGGCGGGCAGGTTATCCACAATACCGACAACAAGCATGTAGAACGTAGCAAAGTCATGAATCCTGAGCTCCATCAATCTCTTATCCATAACACTGAACGACTGCGCGACCTCATCCGCCTATACTCTACCGAAAGCGTAGTCGGCATGTGTTCGGTAAGGTTCTATCATTGGCTCTCAGATTCTGATGCGGACATCGCCTTAGTATCACCTTTTAGACAGTTATTCTTCCTGCTAGGGGTTTTGCTCACAACGCATGAGCCAGAGCCAGCTCAGGACTTTGGTGATGACGCATGGAATGCATGTGTGCAATTGCTGAATGACATCTTCCTGTCGTACGCAGTCATGTACTGGCCTACTACTGAGGAACTGCCTACTCTAAGCGAGGAATGGCGTAACGTGCGCGAAGTTGCAATGCCTGCTTTTCTAGATTACTTCAACACAGGCTTGACCGCATCCGTTGAGCAGATATCAGAACGAATACTGCGATACCTCGTGCCTTTCAACGCCGTGCTGACGCACGAATTCGGCATCAGCGCAACTCAATCTCATACAGTGACCCATTGGATCGCTGAGAGGCTTCAACAAGGTGCAGACGAACTTCAACAAGCAGCCGAGGCTTCAGAAAAGGTAAGAAAACGCCTGTTAATGCGCGCGCAAAAAGAAAGATGGTCTTTGGATAAGTTGCGGGCAGAAGCGGCTAAACCGAAAAATGCTCGCCCATTTCACAAATTGTTTGCGGCTCTGGATAAACATCTCAAAATTACTCTCGACTTCCTTGAGCGTGAATTTGGAAGTAACATTGCTCAAGCATACTGGAATACGTTTGTATCTCGCCGGGGCTCCATCAGCCAATTCACTTATTTGACCGAACACAACCCAGCCGAAGACAAACCATTGTTCGAAACAGCTACCCACATATGCCTCTGCCCATTTGCCAATGCGCTCTTTGCCGCCGTTATGCAGGTGACAGAAAGACAGTTGCTTGCGAGTTCGTCACGCGAATCTTTTCTCAGGATGCGGGACAGGCTATTGGAAGACGAGGTCGATGAGCAATTTAGGCGCATCTTTCGCACCGCCGCTGATTTCTATTCACATGTCTACGAAAACGCTGACTTGCACCATGAACACGACCTCATAATAAAATGGGACCGTAAGCTGTTCGTCATCGAGGCAAAAGCCAGTCCACCAGTCGAACCGTTCCGCGATCCCGAACGGGCCTTTGTGAGGATCAAACGTGCGTTCCAGAGCGAAACTGGTGTCCAAAGGGCATTCGACCAAGCCAATCGAGTTCTGCACAAACTAAGTCGTGAGGGTGTCATTCGCCTTTATTCTGTCGATGGGAACCTACTTGTTGAGTTGCACCGTGATGATATCGACACTGTATATACGATATGTGTTACCAGAGATAATTTTGGGCCGCTGTCGGTAGATTTGTCACTCCTCCTTGAAAAGAACGACGCTGACCCATATCCCTGGGCAATCAACATATTCGACTTGACGTATATGTTTGGTGGCTGGGAATATCTGGGCTGGGGCCCAGACGAACTCTGTAAATACCTCGATGTTCGAGTAAGATTGCATGGGAAAATCATTTCATTTGACGAGATTGATCTCGCAGGCTTCTTTGTGCAACATGGTGGACTCCATCATCTCTTACAACTGAAAGCAGACAAAATTCAGCTTGCGTCAAATTACTCTGACGTGTTTGACAAGATGTACTCCGCCACAAAGGGAGGCCCGCCATTTACGCTTGTGGTTACTAATCCAGTCGTCGCGGATATCAAAGAGCAATTGGCTCGTATCTTCCCTGATATTGGCTCTCACTGAAGCCAGGCTGCTTCACAGGTCTCATCGTAGTATTTGATGTGATTACTACTCGCTTTAGACCCTAATCACAATTGCCCGCCCAACCCGCGCATGCACCCGACTGGTTTTGCCTCGCTCCGCTCGGCTCGCCAGCGGGTGATGCGCACCGTTAGCCGGTTTACTTTCGCTACCGTGAAAGACGTAACACTATGCCACCGAAAGTTCCTATCTGTGTCTACTGTAGTTTGGTGCGTGCTGTCACGCAAGACCACGTACCACCCAAGAGCTTTTTTCCAAAACCGCGACCGCTTGACTTGATAACAGTGCCAAGCTGTAAATCATGCAATGAGGGTTCTGGAATAGATGAGGAGCTCTTCCTTGCAACTTTCATGTTCACAGAAGCCGGCGTCTCTGATGCGGGTAAGAAACTATGGGACGAAAAGTTGCATCGAATGTACAAGAAGAATCTTGGCCTTAAGAAGCGCATTGCATCGTCCCTTCATGAAGTGGACTTATTCACACCTAGTGGTATCGCCCTTGGACGAAGGATGGCTATAAGACACGATGAGATAAGGTCTGAGAAGGTCATAAACAAGATTGTCCGTGGCCTGTACTACTATGAATACCGCAAACCTCTTCCGGCGTCTGTTGAGATAACCAATCACCTTCTACAACAGCCGTCGGAGATAGCAGAAATGGAAAAATTCGCCCCAATGCTGCTCTTTGGATCACGCAAGTGGCCAAGTGTTTTTGAGTATCGCTTCAATCGAGTTGCTGAACAGCCCGAAGGTTCGATGTGGATAATGCGTTTCTACGGAAAAGTGGTATTCTGGGCAATCAGTTCCAAAAACGCCGGCTAACACGCGGTTGCAGGCGACTCGCGCTTGCGCGAGCGCCTGAACCACAACGTTAGGCCGCACGTACAAAGGCAAGAGAGATATGCAGAAGAGTGGGATGTCGGATCAAGACGACAGCGACCTTGCGAACTTTTTTGACCGATTGCGCACAAGAAACTTTGATGAATCAACTTGCTTCCTGTGCGCAAGATCCTTCGAGAATTCGGGAGCATCTTCAGAGCATGTTTTTCCTAAATGGCTTCAAAAACGCTTTGACCTTTGGGATCAACAGTTATATCTCCTAAATCGTACCGTTATTCCCTATCGTTACCTCACTGTACCGTGTTGCGTCGAGTGCAACACATACCGTCTACAACCCATAGAGACAACGGTGTCTGAAGCTGTTGCTAAAGGATATCAAGCACTTCGCAACCTTGATAGGAAAACACTTTTCCTGTGGCTTGGGAAAATATTCTACGGAATTCTATACAAAGAGCTATTTCTCTTGCTGGATAGAAAGACCGGCAGTGGCATTACGATAGCGACGCCAGAATTGTTGAGAGAGTATGAGACTCATCTCATCCTGCTTCAACAAGCGCGAGAAAAAGTTGAGTTCGTTGGAGAAAATCCAGGATCAATTTTTGTCTTCCCAACTCAGATGCCAGAACAAGTTAGCCTTCAATGGGACATATGCGATAACGTAGATACTATGTTTATCGCCATACGCATGGGAGAAGTAGGCATGATCGGAGTGTTGGCAGATGGCGGCGCTCAAATGATCTATGAGGATGATTATAAAGATATTATGAAAGTACCTCTGCACCCAATCCAGTTCAGAGAACTCTGTGCTCAGTTTTCATATCGTTCAACTTTGGCAACGAGAACACCAAAGTATGTGACAGTTCAGGATAAGCCCCACAAAATGTTTCAACTTCCCCTAGGGGGGTTTAGTCTCAAGCCTTACTTTGATGAATGGGACATGGCAGTCTATGCTAAATATCTATCGTTCTACACGGATGTCCCATATGAATCAATTTTCCGCCCCCCAGATCAAATTGCAACTTGGCTACATGATCCGTCCGGCAAAGTACAATATCTGGACATCAGGAAGCATCCATTTCCTTAAGGCTCATAGATTATAGCGGCAAGCGCCTAACCGCGCTTGCAGCCGACCGCGCTTCGCGCGCCGCGAAAGTCTATCTAAATTGGGACTCTAGCAGTCTGTCGGAGAGACTCGTCCCGACGCGCGTGAACGGTGGTAAACTGTGCTCATACCGGAATAACCTAAACCCGCAGAGAGCGAGGTATGAA
>Ga0315279_10002277_pt1 | contig 29336 bp, 26 predicted proteins | sample YL17G06_20_MG_FD_203694 | JGI IMG/M metagenome (GOLD analysis project Ga0315279, IMG submission 203694) | Sediment microbial communities from Yellowstone Lake, YNP, Wyoming, USA - YL17G06_20 | ecosystem: Environmental > Aquatic > Freshwater > Lake > Sediment | place: USA: Wyoming | collected... | reverse complement strand
GAATGGTGCAGCAGGCCGTCCAAGTGGATCCCGTTCCGTACCAGGCAATTGTCAAGCATGTCCGAGACCATAGAAAAGCCCACCACAATGTGTAGGGGGTACTTGAGTCAAGTAAATACCCCCTTAATAAGTAATCTGGATTCACAGTGGAACTTGATCCTTTACTACTCATATATCTATTAGAAACAAAATACACGGACTGAAGTTTGGTCACAATACTATAAGGCATTGGTTAGGAGGTCAAGCTTAAGAGCAATCGTTACTGCCCACGGATTATGGAAAAATTTTCTTAGTTGACTGCAATTGGCGATTGTCAAAGCGCCTTTCGCAAATCGTGTATCCCAGCAGGACCTCTTTCTCCGGCATTATCGGCGGCCGAAACTCCTGCCGTGGCAGTTCCGGCAACTCCAACATACGTCCTGGCTGCAGTTGCGCATCTTCGCCAGAGCAAAAACTCACCGGCATCTACTCTTGTGTCTATGAGCCAGGCAAATCTCGTAAGAACTTCCTGAAACAATCTGATTATGTCGGCTGGTCCTATAAAAATGAAGTTTTTCACGTTTCTTGGCCGAATGAAATAAATAAGTATGCATCTGTTTTGAGGTGGCGAGCCCTCTTAGTGCCCAATGGGCTTTCCTATTGGACTGTTTGCGTTAGCCCAGATTAACAACAAGCATGATGATCAGGTTAACTGTTTTTTTGTGGTTATGGAGGCACGGTGACAAGACATTCGCTGGGAATCGCTTTCAGCTTAAGTGGGGTAAACAGAGCGCATCTTTTGGCACACCACCACTGATGGGTATGTCCGCTTTATCGGACCGCTTCAGCGATTGTTCCTCGGAATTGGTCGTAACTTGGTTTGTCAATGTTGCCAGCGTGCTGCAACCGAGCGGGACAGAGTATGTCTGGACGGCATGGCTTCTGATCGGTGAGCAGCAACAAGCATGTTGACGAAAAACGGGGAAAACTTGTTGACATGCAAGTCCAGCGCAGTACCATGTTGTGTGTTTCAAATGGTGGATGTGGGCGATAGACCCCTATTAAGACAGCCCTTAGGCTATCCGTAAGGCGCGAGTGCACCTTTAAGTTTTTGCATGATAGAGTCTGCTGTCATGGACGATGTTCAAAACCAGGGTTGGGACGCCGAGAAGCACCGACAAGCGCTTCAAGACGAGGATAAAAATCTTCTCGATTATCCACGTGTGGTTTACAAATTCCGCAGGATGATAGTACTCATCTGCGTAGTCGCCGTGGTAACAACGGCAATTGTGATCCTGTCATTACCAAAGGCGTGTTCTGCAACCATCTCTGTCGTATCCCCCATAGAGCTTCTACAAAGAGAATCGCAATTAGCCAGTGGGATAGCGACCGGCAAAAGCTCCCTGCTGCGTAAAGCTATAGACGTCACAAGTATTGCGTATATGTATGTCGGCATTCTCTATAGCCAACCTGTTGCTGACGCTACTATCGACAGATTCAATTTGATGAAGGTGTATGAACAAGACCAGTACAGATCAAATGCCGGGAACAAGCCGAAAAAGAACACAGCCATTAAAGTCTCCGACGAGAGCATCGTCACCATAACAGTGAAAGACAGAGACCCCAATGGGGGGGCGGCCATGGCGAATGTTTATGTGGATGAGTTCGATCGACAGAACAAAAGACTCTCTTCCGGACAAGTCACAAGCAAAAGGGTTTTTTTGCAGAGTCGATTGAAGGAAATAGAACGGGAACTGAGCAACGTTGAGAAGATTCCAGCCAAAGAGGCGCAGATTGAAGAGATGGTCTATGAATTATTGAGCAGGGAGTACGAGCTTGCCAGGATTGAGGAAGCCAAGAGCATGCCGACTATTCAGGTTCTGGATAGGGCAATCGTGCCGGAGACAAAAATGCCCAGAGGAACCACTAAGAAAACTGCATTAGCTGGGGTGGTTTCGCTCATGCTTGCCATATTTGTAGCGTTTGGTCGCGAATATTTTGCCAGGATCAAAGCTGCTGAGACTGAACAACAGCGGGGATTCCGATCTGACGCAGGCCAGAAAACGGTGACTTCGCTGAGCTTACAAGCAGAAGGAAGATTCTTGCTACGCAGAGGAGCAAGCTGTCACGAGAAAACGAACCCTGCTGCCAACAAGATCAAACTGGTCAAAGTGAGTATATCTGTGTGGTGAAGTATCTTCTCGCACAGTTCAATCGAATCGTTTGCCATTATTAGTAAGTAGACACAGATCTTTGTGTGGACGTGGTGCAGCCGACGGGGACGGAGTGTAAGCGGACATAGGTTTAAGCTGGGCAATCGCATAGAAACATTGCTCGGATTTGCTTTTTTGTGACGACAAGAAGAATGTGCACAAGCTGTAAAAGTCCCAAGCTGACGTAAAAAGAACCGTTGGTGTGCCCATAATACCGCACATGTAATCTAAATAGGAGTATCTTGCAGTGGATGACATTCGAGACGACCAATCAGGTGCTGACAATACTAATGAGGCAGTTGAGGCAATAAGAACACATGAGATAAATCTCCTCGAGTACCTCTTTGCGATATACAAATACCGCTGGATGATTGCTCTGATCTGCGTGGTTGCTGTGGCCGCCGCCGTTCTGTACAGCCTCTCCTTGCCAAAGATCTATTCAGCCACGGCATCGGTCATACCGCCTCTGGATGTTTTGCAAGTGGAGTCAGCTACGCCTGACAGACTGAAAGCAATGAGAAGCTCCATGCTGATAGATGCGACCGGTGTTACCAGCATCACCGATATATATAAAGGCATTCTCAAAAGCGGGGCGGTTATTGATGCAATTATTGACAGGTTCAATTTAATGGAGGTATATGGAGAGAGTCAATACAGATCGAATGTTCGTGCAAGATTAAGAAACTGTACGACTATTGGAATAAAGGAAGGTATAGTGAACATAACGGTGGAGGATGAAAGCCCTGAAAGAGCAGCAGCGTTGGCCAATGCTTACGTTGATGAACTGGACCGACAAAACAAAAGGCTTTCTTCGGGAAAAGCTACAGGCAAAAGAATCTTTATGGAGAATCGTCTGAAGGAAATCGAAAAGGAACTAAGCAATATTGAAAACATTCCCGCAAAGCAGGCACAAATCAAAGAGATGCTCTATGAACTGCTCTCACGAGAATGTGAACTTGCACGGATTGAAGAGGCCAAGAACATGCCGACCATCCAGGTGCTGGATGAAGCGATAGTGCCGGAGCAGAAGTCCAAACCGAACAGGAGACAGATGGTAACACTTGCCGGAGTGGCAGCTTTTTTCTGCTCGATACTGCTGGCATTTGCCCGAGAGTACTTTGGTCGACTGAAAAGCAGCTTGATCGTGACAAGGGACGCATTTTCGGCACATGCAGACCAATACTCAGAAGATGGTCAAGCAGGTGAATTTGAAAATAGAAGACGCATTGTGTCGACGCTTCGCAAAAAACGCATTCGAGAGGACAAAGCTAAAACATATTCAGATTAAAATACAAAGAATTCTCCTCTTTCGATAGATCTCATAGTAGATGTGTCTTATACTACAACCTGTTTCTTATGCCAAGCCAACCTTCTGTCGGTATGAGCAAGGTTCATAGGTAATCAGAATAAACAAGATGAAGATGTTAGTTACAGGCGGAGCAGGCTATCTGGGTTCGGTTCTGTGTGAGCACTTGATTAGCGCGGGTTACGCGGTTACAGTGTTAGATAGACTGGTATATGGCCAGCACAGCCTCTTACACCTGTGCGCCAACCCGCAATTCGATTTCGTGTTTGGCGATGTGCGGGATGAGTTAGTGCTGAAGCGACTGCTCAAGGATACGGATGTCATCATTCCACTTGCGGCTACTGTTGGAGCGCCCGCTTGTGACCAGGACCCCTGGTTGGCACGATCAATCAACTTGGAGGCAATTCAGTTACTGAACCGATTGCGCAGTCCACAGCAATTGGTCATTTACCCAAACACCAACAGCGGGTATGGCACCAAGTCGGGTCAGTCTTACTGCACTGAAGACACACCTCTCGACCCTATCTCGCTCTATGGTCAGACTAAAGTGCAGGCAGAGATGGAGTTGCTGAACAGCCCCAATACGATTACCTTGAGATTGGCGACTGTGTTTGGTGTGTCACCACGGATGCGGCTCGATCTGCTTGTGAACCATTTTGTCTACGCTGCCGTGACTGATGGTTATGTGGTGATCTTTGAAAAGGACTTCAAGCGGAACTACATTCACATTCGGGATGTAGCTGATTGCTTTTTGCACTTTATTAGGCATCCTCAAACAATGGTCGGGCGTCCGTGCAACGTAGGATTGGATGCGGCTAATCTCTCAAAAGAAGAATTGGCACTTAAAGTAAAACAGTATGTACCCGACTTTTACATTCACTTCGCACCGGTAGGTTCTGACCCGGATAAGCGTAACTACATCGTCTCGAACCAACGCCTGCATGAAGCCGGATTCGAGCCGAAGCGATCATTAGATGAGGGTATTCAGGAACTGCTCAAAAGCTATCGGATGGTGGGACGTACTCCATTGAAGAATGTATGATGCCATGGTAGCATTGGATTGTGTTACTGTTGTTATTCTGGCGGGTGGTTTGGGAACCCGGCTACGTTCGGTCGTTGGAGATAGCCCTAAAGTGTTGGCGCCAGTCCACAACAGACCATTCTTAGCGTACCTGTTGGAGCAAATAGCACAGGCGAACATAAAACAGGCTGTTCTGTGTCTAGGCTATCGAGGTAATCAAGTCCGGTCGGTTTTTGGTGATGCATACGCCGGGATGCGATTGGTTTATTCACAGGAATCATCGCCGTTAGGCACGGCAGGCGCCCTACGACTGGCGATGCCTTTGTTCCAATCAGATCCCGTATTGGTTATGAACGGTGATTCGTTCTGTGAGGTGGATTTTGAGGCCTTTTGGACATGGCACCTAACCCGGCGGGCTGACGCTACGTTGTTACTAACGCAAGTACCTAATATGCATCGGTACGGGCGCGTGCAGGTGGATGAAGAAGGGCGTGTGCTCGCTTTTGAAGAAAAGGATGGCCGGAGCACGTTGGGTTGGGTCAACGCTGGAGTATACCTGATTAACCGTCGTTTGGTGCAGGCAATTCCTATGAGCGATGCCGTGTCTCTCGAACGCGAGGTGTTTCCCGCCTGGGTAGGTCGAGGACTTTACGGCTACCCCAGCCAAGGGCGTTTCTTAGACATCGGCACGCCCGAGGCGTACGCCACGGCAGAACAATTCTTTGCTCCCAAGACGCTGGCATGAGACACAGGCGATTCATAGTCCTGGATCGCGACAAAACGGTTATTGTCGAGCGTAACTATCTCTCGGACCCTTGTCACGTCGAATAGAACTTGGATGACAGGTTGGAGTGATGACCCTTCTTAATGCACGCTGGCTTTGGCACACAGGTGGTTGCCAACCTGTAGTCGCCCCAGATTGCATGGCGGGCGACGTGTGGGTAACATCTGAGGTCATGGAAGGATGGCTATGTGCGAACAAGGAGCACAACCCATGATAAGCGGCGCGGAGGCGCACGGTATGTATGCCCAGAAAGAGGTGAATTCCAACACCCGCGTCCGCGTCGGTGTAGGGATTGTCATTCGCAATGCAGAGGGGGCAATCTTGCTGGAGAGACGCAGCGACAACGGCTTTTGGGGGTTACCCGGCGGCCGCATCGAGCCGGGCGAATCCATCCTGCAGACCGCACTGCGCGAAGCCAAAGAGGAGACGGGCCTGACGATCACCCTTACGCGACTCTTGGGTGTCTATTCCGGCCCGGAATACCGCATTGTTACCTTTCCCGATAACGTGGCGCAGTTAGTGGACATACTGCTTGAAGCCGTCATTGTAGCAGGCGAATTGGTGTGCAGCAGTGAAAGCACCGAATTACGGTTCTTTCACCCCGAGGATTTTCCGCCCGAAGTGGAAATCGTGCCGCCCGCCAGGTTGCCGCTGTGGGATATCGCCAACAAACTTATTGGGGTGATACGCTAATGATTATCAGCAGGACACCTTTCAGAATTTCTTTCCTTGGCGGTGGTACAGATTATCCGGCGTGGTATCGCCAGCACGAGGGTGCGGTATTGACCGCCACGATTGATAAGTACTGCTATATCTCAGTACGTTATCTGCCACCATTCTTCGAGCACAGGTTCCGCGTGCTCTATTCCAAGATTGAGAGTTGCCAGAAGGTTGATGAGATCACACACCCGGCTGTGCGTGAAGTGTTGCGTTATCTTAACATCGACCGGGGCCTGGAGATCCACCACGATGGGGATCTACCTGCCCGAAGCGGCATTGGATCCAGCTCTGCGTTTACCGTCGGATTCTTGAATGCTATGTATGCTCTCAAGGGATGTATGCCGGACAAGCGGCAGTTGGCCCTGGAGGCCATTCACATTGAGCAGGAAATACTCAGGGAGACCGTCGGCTCACAAGACCAGGTCCAAGCCGCCTATGGCGGTCTCAATCACATTACGTTTCACGCTGATGACGAATTCGCGGTCAGACCGGTTACCGTAAGCCGCGAGCGGATTCACGAGTTGAACTCACATCTGATGTTATTCTATACCGGCATCAAACGAACGGCTGCCGACGTTGCCCAGACTTACGTAAATGATATCGCGAATAAGAAGCGTCACCTGCGAATTACGGAAGACCTCGTGAAAGAAGGAATAGCTGTACTGGGCAGTGGTCAGGACCTGACTGCCTTTGGCGAACTGCTGCACGAGGCTTGGCAGGTCAAGCGCGGTCTGAGCGATAAGGTTTCAAACGTCGAGGTGGATGCACTGTACCATAGGGCAAGACAAGCAGGCGCTATTGGCGGCAAATTGACTGGCGCCGGCGGAGGCGGATTTATGCTGCTCTTTGTCCCACCTGGCCAGCGCGGCACTGTACGTGAGACATTGAGTCATCTCATTTACGTTCCTTTCAAATTTGAATTCTCGGGTAGTCAGATTATCTTTTTTGATCCTGAGGAGGATTACCAGATCATAGAACAAGCCCGCGCCGGTCAAACGATCCAGTCTTTTCGGGAGTTGGAGGGTCAAAGGCAACCAACCATATGCGAAAGCACGCCATAATCTACGTCGCAGGTGGGCAGACACTGATTGGCGCGGCAATTCTGCGCCAATTGAAACAGCAGGGGTATACAAACATTGTCGGTAAGCCGGGGGAAGAACCGGATTTAACCGACGCCACATCGGTGGATGAATTCCTTTCCCGGCTACTGCCTGAGTATGTCTTTATGGCGGCTGGCAAATCGGGCGGCATCCTGCCAAATCAAAGGTATCCGGCCGATCTCATGCTCGATAATCTGCTCGTCGAATGTAACGTCATTCGCGCAGCGTACCAGCATCGAGTAAAGAAATTGCTTTATCTTGCCAGCTCCTGCTGCTACCCCAGGCATTGCCCACAGCCCATGCGGGTTGAATCTCTGCTCACAGGCTCGCTGGAGCCGACGAACGAAGCGTATGCCGTCGCCAAGATCGCTGGCATCAAATTGTGCCAGGCGTACCGGCAACAATACGGCGCGAACTTTATCGTCGGGATACCCGCCAATGCATTCGGGCCCGGCGATGATTTCAGCCCGGAAGACTCGCACGTCATTGCGGCGCTCATCCGCAAGATGCACCAAGCCAAGCGGAAAGGCACCCCCACCGTTGAAATTTGGGGCACCGGCACGCCACGGCGAGAGTTCATCTTTGCCGACGACCTGGCTGACGCCTGCCTGTTTGTAATGCAAAAATATGATGGCACGGAGCCGATCAACCTGGGCGGCGGCACCGATCTATCTATCGGAGAACTGGCGCAACTGACCAAAGAAGTAGTTGGCTATGAGGGCGAGCTGCGCTTTGACACGAGCCGCCCTGATGGAATGCCGCTCAAGGCGCTCTACTCGAGTCCATTGATGGCGATGGGATGGAATCAGGTGACCTCCTTCAGGGACGCAGTGTCAGCCACATACAATTGGTTCAGGGAGATTATTGCATGAAAATCACACAAGTTGATGCCTTTCTTCTCCAGAAGATGCTCTCTTCCACAATGCGAATATCACGAGGGGGCTTCACGGTCCGCACTCACACAATTGTGAGAGTGAGCACCGATAGTGGTATTACTGGTCTGGGGGAGGGGGTAGGCAATGCAGCACTCGTGAAGGCGATTGTTGAAGGCCAGATGGGGGGAATAGCGGTAGGTAGCGACCCGTTCAACATTGAGGGGATGCGCCACAAGCTAATGGAGAGCCAAGTCTATTATGAACGTCAGGGGTCAGCTATATGCGCGGCCAGCGCGATTGAGATGGCTTGCTGGGATATCAAAGGCAAGGCGCTCAACGTGCCTGTGTACGAGTTACTAGGGGGACGATGTCAGAGTCAACTCAAGGCATATGCCAGTGATATCTACTGGGAGGAGAATCTCCAAGACATGGCTCGGAATGCAGCCCGGATCGTGAAAAAAGGTTTTCGCTCAATCAAGGCGCACCTCGGATACGGAACACCCAGAGAGGATCTGAAGCGTGTCAAGATACTGCGTGACACGGTTGGACAGGATGTAGATATCATGATTGACCTGAACGCTGGATACAGCGCCTTGGATGCTTATGAAGCAGCCCGGCGATGGGAAGAATTCGGTCTGACATGGCTTGAGGAGCCTCTGAACCCAGAGCACATCGAAGCTCTGCGGGATTTTCGTTCTCGAACCACTATTCCAGTCGCGAGTGGGGAGAACGAGTTCCGGATCTATGGCTTCAAACGCCTTCTCGAGTGCAACGCCATCGACGTGGCAATGCCGGATATTGGACGTGTTGGAGGTCTTCAAGAAGCCAAGCGCATTTGCCAACTGGCAGAGGCGTATGGTGTCTTAGTTTCGCCACACAACTTCTCCTCTGGCGTCCTGCTGGCAGCCACAATCCATCTTATGGCTAGTACCCCCAATGCTCGCCTGTTGGAATGCGACACTTCAGACAATTCCATATACCAAGACTTGCTTGTAGCTCCCCTGGAGATGCGCGGGGGAGTGGTCATCATTCCGGAATGCCAAGGTCTTGGTGTTGAATTGAGAGATGATGTGCTTGAGCGTTTTGCTGTTCGATGACATCTTGGCTCTGACAGGAAAGCAAGGCGTTTGACATGGCGCTGGAAGCCTATGAAACCCAGAATTGTCGCAGTGGATCTTGACGGTGTCATCTATTTTGGAAGCAGTCCAGTTGCAGATGCTAATGTAGCGATCAAGAGAATCCGGAAAATGGATATTCGGATTGCCTTTGTTACCAACAATTCACGAGAATCGCGTAGTCAGATCCAGGCGAAATTGGGTCGCTTTGATATAGATGCTAATATGGAGGATATATATGCGCCCGCCTCAGCGATAGGTTTTTTGTTGAGAAGAATCCACGATTTGGAGGAGATCCAAGCTCTTGTTATTGGGTCAGAAGATTTCAAGAACGAACTTTCATCTCTGGCCATGGAAATCGTTGATAGTCCGCATTGCGATTACGTGATTGTCGCCCTTGATAGAGAGTTTGACTACATCAAATTGTCAAAAGCCATGAATGCCCTCCAGAATGGCGCACGGTTAATAGTCTGCAACAGGGATAGAAGGGTCCCGGTCGAGAATGGCAACTACTTGCCAGCGTGTGGTGCCATTGCCATCGCATTGGAGTACGCATCAGAGATTGAAGCTCAATACGAAGTTGGCAAACCGGACACGTTATTCTTAGAAATGATCGCGTCGAATTTCGGCGCAAAACCGTGGGAGATATTGGTTGTTGGCGATGGGTTGGAAAGCGATGTGTTAATGGCGAACAGATATGGTTCGCCATCTGTTTGGATCAGTCATGACAGGCTCCCAAGAGGAAATGACGCTGAGGATTGTTTGTTGCGGCCAACATTTGCCCTGAAATCAATCACGGATCTGCCATCTATGCTGGAAAATGAGTTTACTCCTAACGTTTCCCCGTGGTATCCTCGTTCGAGGAATGCATAGACATTTGCTGGAGTTCTTGGTAGTTCGTTGGCTGAGTGAAACCGCAATCTCGAAAGTGGAGATGACAAGGTGAGCAAAGAGGTGTTGCATGCAGTGATCATTACTGGCCCAGGTTTCCAAGACGAGGAATATATTTATCCATTTTACCGTCTGCAAGAAGCCGGATTCTCAGTTGATGTAGCGACCAAAGACAGGATGATAGTGCACGGCAAATATGGCATTCCGGCAAAACCTAGTATGGACACGAAGGACTTGAAGCACCGGATTTTCGATTTGGTTGTGCTACCAGGGGGATTTGAGGCACCTGACCGTGTGAGGCTTGACGAGAACGTCCTGGACTTTGTCAGACAAATGAATGCGGAGGGTAAGATCATTGCTGCCATTTGCCACGGTCCATGGATACTCATTTCGGCCGGGATAGTACGGGGTCGCAAGGCTACTTGTTACATGTCCATAGCGGACGATCTCAGGAATGCTGGTGCAGATTATGTAGATGCGCCCGTAGTGGAAGATCGCAATCTGGTTACATCGCCTCACTACCGCAATAACGGGGATTTCATGCGCGCGGTCCTGAAGAAATTTGACCAGAGGCTGGTGGAAACATAGCATGTCAGATATGGTGCGATCTATGCCGGTGCCAGGTGACTATGCCGGCGTAATCGTTAGCAAGCCATGGGGCTATGAATATCTGATGTATCAGAATGCCCGCGTCGCGCTATGGTACTTGCGCATTCACGCAGGAAAGCAGACTTCCCTGCATTGTCACCCCCGAAAGAAGACTGGGTTGGTTCTCTTGTGTGGTGAGGCTAGGGTGTCTTATCTCAATGACTCCGTTCGGCTAAAGGCCCTAAGCAGAGTCATGATACGGCCCGGCTTGTTTCACTCTACCATGGCTCTCTCCGCGGAAGGAATTGTCATGCTGGAAATTGAGAGCCCACCACAGAAAGATGACTTGGTACGACTCGATGATGTTTATGGGCGCAAGGAACAGTCATATGAGGGGGTAGAGGCTATATCCCCAGCTACCGAGGAGTGCATCAGTCTGGAGCTACCAGAGAAGGGCCAATCCGTGAAGTACGACTTGTACGCCTGCACACTTTCAATCGAGTTCGTGCAGGATTTGGCCGAGACGCGGCATCGCAAGACAGATGATGTTATCATCGTTCTGGAAGGAGGGCTTTTCAATAAGGGCAACGACGAAATCCTGGGCCCTGGCGATGTCGTAACACCAAGCACCTTAGTACGTCTATCTGATTCATTTGCAGCTCGAGATGGAATCTATCTGTTGACTATCCGGAAGGCAAGCTGAACGTTGCGCGATAGTGTCAGGAGTGTGAAGTGCGCACATCAAGTTTCGGAGTGATTCAGGATCTACCTAAGGTCATTGCGTCTGAGACGTCTTTCGAGATTTTCCGGCGAATGTGCATAGTCAGATTCTTTGAATACGGACTGATCCGAGCCGTCAAAGAGGGTTTTGTGACCTGCCCCGTGTATCTCTCGTCTGGCCAAGAGGCGATCGCAGCCTCAGTATCATTGGCGATTCCCGGATTCGCCATATTTGCTCAGCACAGGTGCCATGCTACATACCTCGCATTTGGGGGGAACCCGGCTATGCTCCGAGATGAATTGCTTGGTTTGCCAACCGGAACCAGCGGGGGAAGGGCAGGGTCAAATTGTATCCAGTGCCATGAAGACGGTATCTCGATGTATGGGCATCACGGCTTGATTGGTGAAAATGTGCCGCTAGGCGTAGGTGCTGCCCTTGGGAATGGCCGCCCCACTGTGTGTCTTTTTGGTGACGGTGCGGCTGAGGAGGATTATGTTCTCGCAGCCATGGGGTTTGCTGCTACTCACAAGCTTCCTGTGTTGTTCATATGCGAAGACAACAATCTGTCCATTCTAACGACTGTGGAAACGCGGCGAAGCTGGAGCATCACGAGTGTTGCCAGAGCACTCGGAATGCCGGGCATTGATATTGCCGATGATCCATGGACAATTTTGGTTCGGACTCTAGAACTGAAAGACAATCTGCCAGCCTGTGTCAATATCTACGTTTGTAGAGCGAACTGGCACGTTGGGATTGGCACGGACGGCCCACCTGCATGGGACCGCTTTGGCATGGTTAAGACTGAGCTGCAGAAACTGGGATGGTCCGATTCGATCACACGAATCGAGGAATCAGTTCAAAGAACGATGGATGATTTATGGGACAAGAGACTGTTGGAGACACTATTAGGGAAATAACTAGGCAACATCTGACGTGCAATAATGGTATCGTCTTGGGAGAGTCCTTAGCTGCGGTCGGTCGTGTCAACAATACGGTTCCTGATTGCCAAGGCATCGTTGAGCTACCGATGACGGATGTGGCCGGCGCCGGGATAGCGGTGGGCACCGCATTGGTGGGGCGGCGTCCCATTCTCATCATAAGGTTTCAGGATTTTCTCATCCTGAATGGAAGTCCCCTTATCTTTTACGCAGCAAAAGTGAAGGAATTGCACCAGAGAAGTGCCCCGATCTTTGTGCGGGCCATTGCCAGTGACGGGATTGGGCCCGTGCATTCTGGGGTGCTGCACAGCATCTTTATGCATTTCCCTGGTTTTCGTGTATGTTCTCCGATGACTCCAGGAGAGTATAGAGCGATCTGGGATGATTTCATGGCGCACGATGATCCGATGATAGTGAGCGAACATCGTTCAAGCTACTCAAACTCGCAGGAGATGGAAGACATCGTACTGACAGATGCCAAGATCACACTCTACGCCATATCGTCGGCAAGATTTGAGGTGGCTAAAGCTGTGCAAATGCTTGAGGCGGACGGCATAGGATGTAATGTGGTTCATATCGTGTGGCTGAAGCCTTTCGTCGCCGCAGATCATCTGATCGAGCCGCTAATTAGGAGCAAACTGGGCCTTGTCATAGACGCGGGACACGAAATCGCAGGCGCTTCCCAATCTATCGCGTATGAACTCAGTCAGGCGACGGGGTGTCGTGTGAAGGCATTGGGGTTGTATGATAGAACCAAGTGTTTATGTCCTCCCCTGCAGAACAAGACGCCTGATGCAAAGAGAATCTGTGAGACTGTGAGAGAAATGCTCCCGTAGCCGGAATTGTCTGGCGATGACGTGCGTCAACAATAGTCCCTTGAGGATGAGATTTCATGTCTGTTACAGACCGTCGTTTGGATGTTCTTTTCGTCGAGCCAGATTCCTCTACCAAGGCATATCAGGATCTGAGCAAAACCTACTCGGCTATTGAGACTCCCACTTGGAGCCTGCTGCTGGCGCAGGCATGCCGCGCCAAAGGCTTCGGTGTGGCGATCCTCGACTGCAACGCCGAGCGGCTGACAGACGAGCAAGCCATCCAGCGCATCCGAGACGCCGACCCGCGCTTGGTCTGCTTTGTGGTGTACGGGCAGAACCCCAACTCTGGAACGACCAATATGATTGGTGGCACCCGACTCTGTGCCAAGCTTAGGCAAACGCATCCTGAATACCCCACGTGTTTTGTCGGGTCGCACGTGAGCGCGCTGCCCAAAGAAGTGCTCTCGTACGAATTCATTGATATCGTTCTGTTGAACGAGGGTGTGTACGCGCTGCACAACCTGCTGCGTTCAGATCTGAAAACCGAATTGGGCAAAGTGAACGGAATTGGGTACAAACTGGAAGGGCAACTGATTCTCAACCAGCCACAGCATATTGTGCCGCAGGAACGCATGGATCGGGATCTACCGGGCTATGCCTGGGACTTGTTGCCCTACTACCAGAAGCCACTGGATTTGTACCGCGCGCATTTCTGGCATACCAACTATGATCATGGCTTACGGACACCATTTGCCGCTCTTTACACCTCACTGGGCTGCCCCTTCAAGTGCGACTTTTGCATGATCAACATTCTGAATCGGGTGGATAACTCTGATGGGATCACATCCGCAGACTCAGCTATGATGCGCTTCTGGTCGCCCAATTTCATTCTTGGCGAATTTGACAAACTTGTCACCATGGGTGTCCATACGATCCGGATATGTGATGAGATGTTCTTTCTCAATCGCAGGTTCTATGAGCCCCTGCTAAAAGGGATAATCGACCGAGGGTATGATCTGAGACTTTGGTCTTATGCTCGTGTTGACACGGTGCAACCGAAGTTTCTGGATTTATTTAGAAATGCAGGCATCAAGTGGCTTGGGATCGGCATAGAAGCTGGTAGCCAACAAGTGCGCCGAGAGGTATCAAAAGGAAGGTTTCAGGATGTGAATATTCGGGAAGTTGTCAGACTGATCGATGATCACGGAGTTAACGTCGGGGCAAATTACATTTTTGGATTTCCTGACGATACATACGAGACGATGCAGCAGACCCTGGACCTGGCATGCGAGTTGAACGCCCCATTCGCTAACTTCTATCCTTGTCAATCGCTTCCGGGCAGTCCGCTGTATAACGTGGCGCGGCAGAACGGATGGAATCTGCCTGACTCCTACGAAGGGTACGCCTTTCTTTCCTATGAGTGCCAGCCACTGCCCACTAAATATCTTACTGCGTCAGAGGTACTCAAGTTCCGCGATGATGCATGGCATAAATATTTCTCGCGGATTGAATACCTGGACCTGGTGGAGCGCAAGTTCGGCGTCGAGCAGCGTGCGAATGTGGAGGAACTGACCAAGATCAGGTTGAAGCGGAAGTTGTTGGGCGACTGAAGAGGGAAAGCACAAGATGATCACCGAATGCAACATGAACTGGCCTCTGATGCGGAACAATATCACCCGCGCTGATTTGGACGCGGTGATTGAATACCTGTCGCAAGATGATCCGATCCTGACTCATTCCAAACAGACACAAGCCTTTGAGCAGGAATGGTCGGATTGGCTGGGCGTCAAACACAGCGTCTTCGTCAACTCGGGTGCCTCTGCTAACCTGTTGACAATGGCAGCGCTCAAGGAATTGCATGGTCCCGGCGAGGTTGTCGTCCCGCCATTGACCTGGGTTTCGGATATAGCCGCAGTCTTACAGAATGGACTGACGCCCGTCTTTGTGGATATTGAGCGGCGCACGCTGGGTATGGACACCGTCCAGGCGGTGAACAAACTCAACTCCAACACCCGTGCAGTCTTCATCACTCACGTTCTCGGCTACAACGCTCTTACGCAGGAGCTTCTCGATGAACTGCAGCGGCGGAACATTCCTCTGATAGAAGACGTGTGCGAGTCGCACGGCGCAACGTTCAAAGGACGGAAACTCGGCACATTTGGTCTCATGTCTAATTTCTCTTTTTATTATGCTCACCACTTAAGTACGATAGAAGGTGGGATGGTTTGTACCAATGACCGCAACTTCTATGAGACAGTTCGTATGTTGCGCTCGCATGGCATGGTGCGCGAGGTGACATCGGAAGACGTCAAACGCGCATACATAACAAATCACCCCGACCTCAATCCGGATTTCATCTTTGCCTTCCCTGCTTACAACGTGCGGCCGACAGAAATCAGCGCGGTGATTGGCCGCTCGCAGCTCAAGCGGTTGGACGAAAACAACAAAAGAAGAATAAGAAATTTCGATCTCTTCCTCTCCAACCTTGATCCTGCCAAGTATCAGACGGACTTTGCGACTGAGGGTAGCTGCAATTACGCATTCACTCTTGTTCTCAACAGGCCAGATACTGTTCTGCGCGATAACGTCGAACGAGCGATGCACGAGCATGGCGTTGAATTCCGCCGGGGACTATCAGGTGGCGGCAACCAATTGCGGCAACCCTATCTGCGCCGGTTGCGGGGCGACGAATGCGATCGCTATCCCGATGTGAACCACGTCCATTTCTACGGATGGTACATTGGGAATTATCCCGGGTTGGAGCAGGAAAAGATATTGGCGTTGTGTACTCTGTTGAATGGGCTACCGAATTGACTTTTTCTGTGCCAAGACCTATCCAGGCTCTCGTTTGCATCAGATAGCGGCCGAAGAGAGTTGGTCGCTGCCAGGGAAGCGGAGCGGCCATTCTCAGCGCTCGGTGGGCAAGCTACCCTCGCCGACGAAATACTTGTCTGCTTTGGAAGTGCTGTGCCGCCAAGACCACACGTTCCAGGTTTACTTCAACAGTCTTGAGTATCTGGATATGATCACGCGGAAGTTCGGTCCCGAGATCGCGAAGCCAAGATATAGCATCCCACAAGACTGAGAGAAAGTACGCCTAAAGTCCACAGGATTTCGATTGTACTGACCGCGCAAGTTTGAAAAAGGCACCACAAATCCATGGAGGAAACAATCATCATGTCTGCCGAAGTATTGGAAAAGGTTTCGGTGCACAGCGACCTGATAAGTCTTCCACACGCCCAAGAAACCGAAAGTCTGCTGAATCGTCTGTTCCCGCGACGAGAAATTAGGAAGGTGCTGCTAGTCAATCCGCCAGATGTACATGCTTCTATGTTTCAGTATGATACAGCGAAGCGTCGCCGCTATGCTAACTACCCACCCTATGGTCTTGCCGTGCTCGCCCAGCATCTTAGACAAATCGACATGGAGGTTCGGATACTCAACTTACACTATGAAATTCTAAAGCAGTGTATTGAGTCTTCCAAAGAATCGGATTTCGTATTTGATGATATCTGGCAAACTCGACTAGATACTGAAGTATTAGACTTCCAGCCAGATATCATCGGTGTGACATGCATGTTTACAATGACGCATACGTCTTTTCGCAATGTATGCGTGCGAGCTTCTCAATTTGGGGTGCTACTTGCGATTGGGGGTGTCCATGTGACGAATGATGTCGAGCGCGTTCTTGACGACATTCCCCAAGCCAATATTGCCTTCCTGCGAGAGGCTGATGTCGCAATCAAGAAGTTTGTTCAGGTAGTAAACCGGAATCTAACGGTTGATGAACTGGGTCAAGTCACCATAAATGAAAAAGGGACTCGCCATCGCTATCTTCAAGAGTGCCAGCCAAGTTCAGAAGAAATAAGCGTAGTTCCTGCCTATGATTTGATTGATGTTTCAAATAACTCTGAATATGGAACCATCGGATCGTTCTACCACCTGCCGCCAAAAGGGACGCGTTTTGCTACAGTGATTTCAAACAGGGGGTGTCGGGGCGCGTGTACGTTTTGCAGCGTGCCCACTTTCAACGGCCGGCGTGTGCGTCACCGTGCGATCTCTTCTGTAATAGACGAACTGGCAATACTCCGTCACGAGTACGGGATTGGCCATTTTATGTGGCTCGACGATGATCTGCTTAAGGATCACCAACGCGTGATCGCCCTTTTTAACGAAATGGTTAAGAGGAACCTCAACATGACTTGGGATGCGACGAATGGCGTGATGGCAGCGTCATGCACAGATGAAGTAATTGCCGCGGCTACCGATAGCGGTTGTATAGGCCTTCACATTGGAATGGAATCTGGGAACCCGGAAATCTTGCGCCGGATACGGAAACCTGGTACGGTGAAGAATTTCTTGCAAGCCGGAGAAGTGTTCCGGCAGCACGAGCAAATTTATGCAAGTGTATTTGTAATGATCGGTTTTCCGGAAGAGACTATGTCAATGATTTTCGACACAATTCATGTCGGTCGCCAGATGGACTTGGATTGGTACAGTATCGGCCAACTCCAGCCTTTGCCTAACACTCCTATCTACGATCATATGGTGGCCCAAGGTCTAATCCAGGATGTTGGCAGCAAGGAAGCTCGGTTCACACTAGGCCATCATGGCAAAGCAGATGAAAAAGAAAAAAGCTTGGGATCTTCATCACCGAATTCTGACATTACAACTATCCCGATGGATGCGATTCCTACAAGAGAACAGCTAATTGATATCTGGTTCTACATGGACTACTACCTCAACTACCATCGGTTGTTTACTGAGGAGCGCCCTGTCAAGATTGAGCAACAAATGAAGCAGCTCCGTAAAGTCAGCGATATTCTCTATCCTGATCATGGATTTGCCCTATACTTCCTGGCTTACTTGCAGCACAAGATGCATGGGAAGATCGACCCCAGCATTGTGCAGCGCTTGACGAGGCAACTTTCAATATCCAGCTATTGGCAACATCGTTTCGAGTCTTTTGGGCTTTCTGTGGAAGATCTATCAAGTGGCAAGTTTGGGAATAAGTGAGGCAATATCCTCCCATATTAAGGACAATGCTCTTGGCTGGCGAGACTGATTTTGCAGTTGAAGGGAGTTGCAATTACGCGTTCACTCTTGTTCTGAAGGAGCCAGACACCATTCTGCGCGATAACGTGGAACGAGCGATGCGCGAGCATGGCGTCGAATTCCGCCGGGGACTATCAGGTGGCGGTAACCAGTTGCGCCAACGCTATCTGCGCCGGCTGCGGGGCGATGAATGCGAGCAGTATCCCAATGTGAATCATCCCACTTCTACGGGTGGTACATGGGCAACTATCCCGGGTTGGAAGAGGAACAAATCTTGGCGTTGTGCCAGCTTCTAAATCGGCTATAAGGATCCTCAGCGTCGTGCAACCAACTGTCAGCATTGGGATGCCCGTTTGGAATGGCGAGGCTTTCTTGTCGCAAACCCTCGAATCGCTTCTGGCGCAGGACTACAGGGATTTCGAACTGATTATCCTCGACAATCTCTCGACCGATCGGACCCCCGAGATCTGTAGGGAGTACGCCCGGAAAGATGCTCGTGTAAGATACATCCTTGACGACTCGCAGAAAGACGTTATGCAAGGGCACAAGAAAGCCGCCCAGCTTGCCACCGGCGAGTTCTTCATGGTTGCGTGTGACGATGATTGGTATGCGCCGGAACATGTCAGCACTCTGGTTGAGCTCTTGAAGGCAGACCCAGCCGTTGGACTTGCTTACTCGGGGTGGGGCTATATTCTCCCCGATGGTACGAAAACGTCCGTCGAGTGGAAGCGTTTTCTGAAGGCAAGCAACTCGACATTTTATAATTTTGTCTATTATCTTTTTTTCCGTATCCCAATCCCAATTTCATTTGGCATCGTCCGAACCAAACTCCATAAAGATTGCCTTAACTATTTCTACAGACCAGATCATAGGGGATGGAATCATGACAACCTCTACATGCTGCGGTTATTGAGCATGGTACGCGTTGACAGCACCCCAGACATCCTGTTTTACTACAGAAAGCGAAACCGGACCGCCCTTTACAGGCAGAGGGGACAGTATCGTGACGTCGAACGATCCTTTAGGGGGTATGCGGAGCAGATAGGACATCAAATAGTGGTGATGCGGGCGGTATCCAAGATCATCAGCGCATCCCCTTTCTCCAGAACGGAAAAGGCTGTTCTGCAAGCCTACAACCTCCTTGTGCTGCTGTTCTATTGCGGACCGAACCGACTGCTCACCAAGCGGGTGTGCCGGATATTGAGAGGCCGACGGCGATCGGCGACATGACAGGGTACAGTGTCGTTTGCATAGCCCGAAGAAGGATTCCAAAGTTCCCCTTAGCAAGACAACCGAAAAGCCCGTCACACGGGCCAATGGCCTAGTCACTCGGGAGCCTGTTAGCAGACGTAATGGGGTAGGCTGCTTCATTGCGAACATACGTGACAGCGTACGCGAAAATGCAGGGCCGGCATTGGCTATTGGGTTCGGCCGTGCTGGAGTGGCAATGGCTCAGATCATTGCCGTCCGTATCTCTACTCAACTTTTGACGCCAGTTCAGATGGGCGGCGTATCTCAGATGGGCAGCTTGGCGAGTTTTTTCAGCCTTCTCTTGGTTGTGCCCGTAGGACACTATATTACTAGGGGATTTCTCGAGTGGCACGACGCCGGCAGGCTGCAAAGGTATCTGAGATGCTATTGTGCTTACATCGTATCGGTAGCATTCGTGGCTGCGGTTGCTGCGGGGGCAATTCAGTTACAATGGCACCTGGTCAGTGGGTTTGGAACTCCTGCGGTTGTCCTTCTGATCAGCATCTACATGCTCGCTTCGCCTATCAGTTCACTCGGTGCCACAGGGCTGAACCTGCTCAATCAGCGAGTGAAATTCGCTCTATTTTCCAATGTGCCGGTTTGGGTTGCTCTATGTTTATCTCCTATTCTGTTCATCCGGTATGGCAGTCCTGCCTTCTGGAGTCTTGGGCAGTATGTGGGGCTTGCTTTCGGCGGCCTGTCTTGCTGGGTACTGTGGCGACACTTGAGTGCTCGCGCGGTGGTTCCTTTGCCGGCACAAGAGAGAACGCTTTCTTTTTCTGTGTCGGCTGTATTCGGTTTTGCCTACGCGCAGGGGATCACTTCCATTCTATGGTGGCTCCAATCTCAGAGTTATAGATTTGTCTTGGACCGAATCCAGGGCACAGCCAATGTGGGGCTGTTTGCAGTAGGATATTCTCTAGCGGCGGTGCCGATTGCGCTGTATGAAGGGCTCTTTGGCCAATTCTACGAGCCAGTCTTTTACGGTGAGCTCAAGGGCCAGGGTTCGGAAGGTCAGGCAAGGGCATGGAACAACTATGCCCGTGCATACCTGCCCGGGTTAGTGTTGGTAGGAACGTATGTGGCTGCCGGTGTGCCCTTTCTGGCGCAGGTCTTGCTGGGAGGAACATTTCGGGCGGCAGCGATTCAGGTGGCATTGTGGGCGGCAATTATCGAAGCAATGCGCGCGGCCGGAGCCATGATGCACTTTCTTGGAATGGCCAAAGTGGACATGCGCATTCTTATCCCGCCTGTCTTTGCTGGTGCTTTGCTGGCACCACTCAGCGTGCTAATACTTGGGCAGTTAGACCCACTCTTGGGAACAGTAGCTGGCTTGTTCATAGCCGGTTTTGCCGGCATGATGATAATGGTAATCACCAGCCGAAGGGTGCTGCCGATCGACTGGCCGGTTCGCAGGATGATGGTCGGTCTGCTGTTATCCATCCCTCTGGCGGGTGGCTTTTGGGTAGCGCATAGAGTGTTACCTTCACCGGGGATAGGTCTGGCACTGTTTGTGTTGGCTCTGGGTGGCGTATATCTGGTGCCCGCCCAGGCGTGGTTGTTCATCCGCCGAGGTAAGCCGTAGAGTCTGGGAGGTCACGAGGGGCAAACTGCTATAGTTTTTTGTTGGGCTGGACCGGCAAATACGCAAGGTATCAGTTGTATTGGCGTTGAAAATATCAGGGCAAAGAGCCGATACTCGCGCGGCACGTGTGTTTGGGCGCGGACGTTTTAAGGTTGTTGCAGCCCGCCCATAAAGTGGTAAATGTCCAAAAAGAACGCGTGGATTATCTTATCGAGTGTTGGCGAAATCCACGGTGTAGGGCGAGAACGCTTCCGGTCATAGAGCATATGCAGCGAGCAGAGATTATTGGTTGCATCATGCAGCAGGAGATACTGTACGATTGGATGAGGCCGCGAAAGCCTATGGCTCTCTTTATGGACTCGATGGCCGAACATGCTGATCAACGCTTTGTGCACAAAAGGGATGGATGGAGTTTCTTGTGCTCCTATACTGACCTGGCGCATACAGAGAAGTTCAGGCGTGCCTTCAACATGGCAGGGCTTTTGCCGATAGATGATTTGAACAAACACTTTGGTCTGTTCTTTGAAGAATTCCGGTCGCGTTTCGGCAAGATTCCGATCTTTTATTTACATTTTCCTTTGAAACTAGAGACTCGGCAAAAGTTTCGAGATAGACATTTGGCGATTCGTCAGGCAGTTGATTGCTTGGCCACTGAGTTTCAACCACTTTACTCACTTGCAGTGGACGAAGCCGTAGTGGATCGGGATGAGGAAAGGACGGCCGATCTGTGGAGCTTTCCCTACCACTATAACAAAAGAACCTATGAGGAGTTTGCCTATCTGGTACGAGCAACAGGGGCTTGGCCGGGCTAAATTGTACAACCTTTATTGAAGTTCTGAAGTAAGAAGGACTGCTATCTGTAATATGCTAAGGGAACAGGGTAGGACCATCGTCAACAGCCTGCTGAGTTGGTCTGGTCTACGGATTGTCAATAGTAAATGGGGGCCGCGTGGCTTTGTCAGTGCGCTGAAGAGAGCCAAGTCGCGGGGGATCAGCATACGACAAGTCGTAGATGTGGGTGCAGACAAGGGTCTGTGGGCCAAGGAGTGTCTGCCCATTTTCCCGGAGGCCAGTTACTTCCTTGTGGAGCCGCTTCTGGAGAACGAGCCATTCCTGGCCGAGATAAGCCGGACGCGGAGACATGTAGACTACTACCTTGGGGCCCTCGGGGCCGAGCCCGGACACTTGACCTTGCATGCACACGGTGGCCAATCCAGTTTTTTTCGCAGTGAGTACGCGGACTCGGCCGATTCCTGCCTTCGCGATGTGGAGGTGCGGACCTTGGATTCATTTCTGAAGGAAGGGAGGATACACCCGCCAGATCTGATCAAGGCCGATGTGCAGGGCTTTGAGCTTCAGGTCTTGAAGGGAGCCGACCGTTGTCTCGATACCACCGAGTTACTCCTCTTGGAGGTCTCCTATCAGCAGATTTACGAAGGATCGCCGCTTGCTCATGAGGTGATCTCATTCGCAGGGGACCTGGGCTTTGCGATCTACGACATCTGTACGTATTCCCAAAGGCCTCTGGATGGTGAATTGGCGCAGTCGGACATTCTCTTTGCCAGAGCCGAATCGGCTCTTTTCAGCAAGAAGGGCTGGGCAAGGGCCAGGTAGAAGTACTCAACGATACCCTGACAATATAGATGGTCAGTGTATAGTTGCAGTCGATCAACACACCCATGAGGTCGTTGTAGAAGGAACGAAAGGCGGCTGTGGAACTTGCGAACATCAACCTGAAGGGCGATTCTATTTCCTCCTGGATACCGTTTCACCTCCAGCTTTTTACTCGCTGCTCTCTTGGAAGATTCATGCATGAGGCGAATTTTTGAGAACATTCAAATCTATAATTTCAGTCCAAACAACTGGCTGGCACTAAGTATCATGCAACTGAATAACAGGATTAAAACAGAAAACTTCTCACCCCCCGCATGGCTTATATTGACAACTTACCCTTTGAGCTGGTTCGCCGGTAAATTCGGCATGGGAGAAGAGTTGACCGGAACAGGACAAAAAACCGCACAGAAAAAAAACACAGCACCAAGTATGCTTGAACTCAAAAACAAACTAAAAAATTGCTCTTCAAACCTCAATGCTTGAAACTATCAATCATATAATCGCAAAATTACTAATATATGCTTTTGACAAGCCGTTGTTGCCACCAATCAGGCAAGAACTGAATTTGATAGAAGAATTAAAAAGTCGTTTTCGTGGTATGCATATTATGGGGGATAACGATATCCCCTTCTCGGAGGAAGAGTGGGCAAGAAATGCGAACCGCCTTAGAGAATTGGTTTTAAACAGCAACCCTCGAGAATTCTTGCGTTGGGATGTTGTTTTAAAGACCATGTTCGTTACACATGCTTCGTACTTACAAAAAGAACTGAATTATCTTAAAAGCCTTCCAGAATGGAAAACCAGGTGGCGTAGAGCAATTAGAGAATCCCAGCAAGGTCATCCCATACCTTACCCTTTTCATCCAACTAGTAGCGGCAACCTGATACACCAAGCTTATCACTTAGCTCAATTTGAAGAGAAAACTGGTGTTAGGATTGATGAAGTGAAATTCGTATTTGAGTTCGGCGGTGGGTATGGATGTATGTGTAGATTGTTTTACAATATGGGTTTTAACGGAACCTATATAATATTTGATCTCCCCTATTTGTCGGCATTACAGGAATATTATTTAAAATCCATAGGTATTCATGTTCGCGATGGTAAATTGTTTAAGATCGGAAATGTTGGTGTCATTTGTGTTTCGGATTTGGAGCAACTTAGGGGGATTGTCCTGGACGGCTTAAAAAACTGCAACTCTATATTTGTTGCTACTTGGTCAATTAGTGAAGTGCCGATTTTTCTTAGAAATTCCATTTTACCATTGGTATCTCAGTTTACTGCATTTCTTGTTGCCTATCAGCATAAATTTGGGAAGGTTGACAATCTTCGATTCTTCAAAGAATGGAAAGCGGGATTTGACGAGCGTGTTGCCTGGAATGATTGGCAGATTAAACATTTACCTGGCAATAATTACCTTGTCGGCAAAAGAGTTAAGGCCTGGTAATCTAATATTATCTCATATCCATTCGCTGATTATTAACTGGATACGCTTCTGCTGAAACACCGACTATGCTTGAACTCAAAAACAAACTAAAAAATATTAATTTGCTGAACCAAGCCAACAACTTTCTGAAAGCACGCATACAAGAAAAAAAGGCAAAGGATGAGCTCGACTATTACAGGCATCGGGCAAAAGCAGCCGGCATAAATCAGCCGGATGACAAACAGCTTAGATGTTTACTGCAAGACAGGCTAAGAAAAAGAGGAATCTTCCCCGAAGCTAAACCAAAGGGGCAACTTCATATCTTCTTGGCATATCGTGCAAACAACTGGGAACATGCATTACCACCTGCTCTGAGGTCATTCGGCGAAGTAACCGAGTTCGAATGGGGTTCTTTAGGCTTTGAGGACCGCGCACAAAACTGGCTCACCAAACAACAAGAGCAAATGAACCTCGCAATGCTATCAGCCTTTAAGCAGGCCGACAAAAAAAGGAATGTGGATGTATTTATCGGCTATCTCTCGGGTTATTACATTAATCCGGCAATACTGAGAAAAATTGCAGAACACAGCACTGTTATTTTTAATTTTTGCTGGGATGATAAATTAAGCTTCCGCGGGCAAAAGTACAACGGAACATGGAGAGGTCCTGCGGCACTGGCTTCGGTTGTTGACTTAAACCTGACCAATGCTCCCGATTCCTGCATAAAATATATGGTAGAAGGCGGCCTTGCTATGTTCTGGCCGGAGGCAGCCGACCCAGAATTCCACAAGCCTTACGATTTGCCATTTAAATATGATGTTTCATTCGTCGGGGCAAAGTATGGCTGGCGACCAAACTTTATCCGGCGATTGAAAAGCCTCGGCATCAAAGTCCACTGTTCCGGATTTGGCTGGCCAAACGGAAATTTGTCAAACGAAGATATGGTGAAAATCTACTCTTTGAGCAGAATCAATCTCGGCTTTGCCGGTGTTGGACATTCAAAGAAGCTTATGTGTCTAAAGGCAAGAGATTTTGAAATCCCGATGAGCGGGGGACTATATTTGACGCAGAACAATCACGAGCTTGAACTGGTTTACGATGTGGGAAATGAGATAGTTACTTATAACAATGAAAAGGACTGTGCTGAAAGAATTCGCTGGCTTTTGGCCAATCCAGACAAGGCACAGCAAATCCGCACGGCCGGGCGAAAAAGAGTGCTTGCCGAGCATACATGGATAAATCGCTTTGAACAGATTTTCCGAATAGCAGATTTGATTAAATGGTGAACGCACAGATTCCCGAAGGCTTACTTGGCGTGTTTTAAAATATAAAAAAACTCATACTTTATCTTTTTTGTCAATAAAGAATTCAAATAATGCCAGCTATAGAAGTAACTAAGAACTCTCACCTAACGAAGGACTTAATCAGGTCAGGCTTCTCTTTCCTGGCAAGAAAAACATGGCCTTTGATGCCAAGGTCTTTCTATCTCAACGGTTCATTACGAAGATTAAATCTGGCGTTAACTCGTGTATGTAATCTTAATTGTGTTTTCTGTCCTTATCAATGCGTTAATAAGGAGGAAAAAACTCATATGCCGGATTTTATATTTGAAAGAGTTTTGTCCGGCATAAAAGAAGCGGGAATTAAAGAAATAATGCTTTCTCCCGATTTGGGAGAACCGCTTTTAGCTCCAAACTTCATTCAAAAAATTAAAGCTCTACGTGATAACGGGGTAAAACTGATCGACATGACCACTAATGGCACATACATTCACAAGATCGGCGTAGATACTATTTTAAGACACGGCCCGGACAGGATTAACATCTCCTTCCCCGGCTTTGACAAGCAGATGTATGAACGCGTTTGCAGAAGGCCACTTTATGAACGGACACGAGATAACGTGTTTGAATTATTGAGAAAAAATGATTCTTCGGGCAGACCCAAAGAAATTAATTTCTGGCTTAGAGGCGATATTGGTATTGAGAGTTTGTTAAACTTGCCTGAGATGGAAGAAGTTAAAAAGCTGGCGTCAAGTATCTCTGTCATGACCGAAGTCGATGATTGGATAGGCTTAATAAAACAGGAAATGCTTTCCGGGGGGCTGAAAATTCAACAAGACAAACCTGCTTTAACAAAACGTCCATGTACTATACTGTTTAATATTGTTGTCCATCCAGACGGCAATATTCACCTATGTTCCTGTAGAAATATATTCAGAGATCCTGACCTACAAATCGGCAATATTCAACAGACAAACATTCAGCAGGCATATTCAGTAATGGCCAAAATATTAGACAGATGGCAGCAGGGACATATACCTGGTATCTGTCACAGTTGTTCAATGTATAACGATCCGGCAGATGCTATTCTGGGTAAACTCAGAGAAAGTCTGTCTAGAAAGATTTTAAACAACTACAGTTACTAAAAACCTTTTCCATGATTGTGAAATACTAAACAGGAATTCCCTGTATGTTGGAACAGTCAAGAAAAAAACTGATAGTTAAAAAGTACCCGTCTTATGTATGGAGATAACGATTATCGCAAGTTGATATACAAGAAATATGCTACCTGTTTCCAAGGCTATGAAGGTAACGTCGATATAGCGGCTGATAAACGCTGGGGGCAGGCATATAAATACTTTTTGCGAGGGTGGTTGCCGCGGCGGAAAGATGTAGTTATCTTGGAGGTTGCCTGTGGAAGAGGTCGGCTTCTGCGTTTTTTGAAGGACCAAGGATATACCGATATTGCAGGAGTGGACATAAGCCCGGAACAGGTGAGCATTGCAAAGCGAGTTACTGAGAACGTGGTCGAAAACAATGCTCTGGATTTCCTGGAATCCACAGAAAAGAGATATGACCTAATTATTGGCCTTGATATCATTGAACATTTTACGAAGGATGAGGCTATTCGTTTTTTGAAGGCTTCTTTTAAGACATTGAAAGCCGGTGGGCGTAGTATCATTCAAACACCCAACGCAGACAGCCCATGGGGAGGAACAATCCGCTACGGTGATTTCACCCATGAGATATGTTTCAATCCCAATGCTTTAACAAACCTCTTGAATCTGCTCGGTTTCCAACAAATTGAGGCCAGAGAAGGCGGGCCGGTAATACATGGAGTAGTTTCCTTTGGTCGCTATGTGATCTGGCAGTTAATACGTCTATTCATAAAGATATGGAACCTTGCTGAAACGGGATCCGTTGGCAGCAACATCTACACTCGTGTTTTTCTTATTTCAGCGGTTAAGGAATAAGCATAACCCCGCATTTGCCAGTTAAACGAAACGCTACAGCTTACACCTTAAACAAAGGGAAAATTGGTCTTGACAATGGGTAGGGTTATACACATCCAAAAAAGTTGGTTAATCCTTTATTGTATTAAACATAAGTTTGCAATTTTAAACTCTTAGCTTAATAATCCCATCCACTCTTATCCAAGATAATGATATAGATCGATTTTTTGCCACATAGGAAAAAGAGGACACAGAGGGCCACAGAGTTTAAATATAATTAAGCTTTACTCTTTTACCTCATTTTTCTCATTTTCCGGAGCCTGTCCCGATTTATCGGGGTGGCTTAAAAATAACCTGCCAATAAAAGTATTGGCCAATAAATTTCAAAGACAGCGAAACAGTCAATTTTGTTTTTTAATATTTGATTTTTGATTTATCGAATACGATTTCTACCAACTTTTTTGGAGTTGAACCTTAAATAATAATCTAGAATCTGGGAATAATAAATGAAAGTAACCTTTGTTTATACTGACTATAATCCATCGGGGTATAATCATAACAAGTTTAATCTAGGGATTGCTCTATTATCGTCATATTTAAAAGAAGCAGGACATCAAACAAGTCTGATTCATATATCTGAAAGAATAGCGAAAGAGCAGTTTATCGAACAAATCCAAAAGCATAAGCCTGATTTGATTGCATTTTCTTCTATAACAAATATGTGGCCCCAGATAAAGAAATTCACTGCATGGGTAAAATATTTAGACGTTCCACATATCCATGGTGGCGCACATCCCACTGTAAATCCTGAAGAAGTAATTAATACTGATGGAGTTAATTTTTTATGCATAGGGGAAGGGGAAAAAACACTAGTCGAATTCTGTAATTGTATAGAAGCAGATGAAAATCCACAAGAAATTAAAAGTTTATGGGTGAAAAAGAAAAATGGTGAAATAATCAGAAATACCATTCGGCCGTTAATCGAAAATTTAGATGAACTACCATATCTTGATTATGAAATCTTCAATTATGCTGAGTTGGAAGATGCAAAGATAACGAAAAGACTTGTTGTTATGGCATCCCGAGGATGCCCTTACCAATGCACATATTGCTGTAATCATTTCTTTAGAACATTATATCCTAATAGAAAAAAATATGTGCGATATAAAAGTGTTGACAAATTGATTAACGAAATAAAGTTTGGTTTGCAAAAGTATCCTTTTTTGAAAGAAGTAGCATTTTTTGATGACACGTTATCTCTTAAAAAAGAGTGGTTTGCAGAATTTGTTGATAAATATTCACGAGAGATCAATTTGCCATACACATGTAATGATAGATTAAACCAGATAGATATGAATATTGCAAAAGGGTTTAAGGAAAGCGGATGTAAAGCGATTGCACTTGGTATAGAAAGTGGAAATGAAAACATACGCAACGAGATCATGAAGAGATTTATGACCAAACAGCAAATAGTCGAGGGATTTAAGATACTCAAAAGTTTTAATGTAGAAACATCCGCCTTTAATATAGTTGGCGTGCCTTCTGAGACCATAGATACTATGCTGGAAACAGTAAAAATAAATGCTGAAGCAAATCCAGACCGCTTTACTAATGCGTATTTTTATCCATTTAAAGGTACTACTTTGTTCGATATGTGCGAGAAAAAAGGTTACTTAACCAATAGGAATGTTTCGTCTTTTTTTGAAAGATCTACACTTAATTTAGATACTGTTTCGCAACATCAGATAATGTTTATTTACAACTATTTCCGCTGCCTTGTCAAACTGTATAAAAGCTATATGAACTTATCAAAAGAGCTAAGTACAAAGCTGACAAACATCACAGACAGCTTGCTTACTTCTAAGTACTTTCCATACCGCGTTTTCAATGGATTCTATAGCAGTGTTGTTCCTTTGAAGCTTTTCATGTTTTACTGTTTGCGAAAGTTTCCTCCTATGTACAATCTCTTTCGTGCTATATGGTATATAATACTCCCCAAAAATAGGACCAGTATATAAGGTGTGAGTTGTGTTGTAATTCTGTCGGGAATATGACTGAGAAAGGATTCGGGATTATGGCACAACACAGGCACTTTGGGAAGGACTTCAAG
>Ga0315279_10002276_pt1 | contig 29338 bp, 19 predicted proteins | sample YL17G06_20_MG_FD_203694 | JGI IMG/M metagenome (GOLD analysis project Ga0315279, IMG submission 203694) | Sediment microbial communities from Yellowstone Lake, YNP, Wyoming, USA - YL17G06_20 | ecosystem: Environmental > Aquatic > Freshwater > Lake > Sediment | place: USA: Wyoming | collected... | reverse complement strand
TGGGCGCAGGCCCCGGGGGCCCGCAGACCTGAGTGAGGACTTGGGCCCTCCACCCATCGCCGGTACTGTCTCCGCCGGTCGCGGGCTGGACCCGGTGCAGCCGGCGATCGCCGATCCGGCGGCCTTCCGGGCCGGGCGGGCAACCTCCGGCGCGTCCGAACCAACACTGACCGGCAACCCGGCCACCAACCGTCTAGCAGCCGGCGCGGCCAAGTCGTCCCCCCCGCCGAGAGGCGGCCCGGTCGGCGGCTCGCCGGCCGGCGGGGGACTGGTGCCGCCGGAGGAGCCGCCGGGCTCGCTAGGAGAGACGGCGCCCAACGTCTACATCACCGCGATCGTCGGGCGGGACGGCGTGCTGAGAGCGCTGATCACCGACAAGACCACCGGCGCCTCTCGCTGGGCCCAGGTGGGGGACGTGGTGTTCGGCTACACGGTGCGCTACGTCACCCTACGGGGCGCCGTGCTGGAGCGCAATGGACACCAGTGGGTCCTCGCCATCGGGGAGGGGAGGCCGACTGAGGCCACCGCGTCGGCTTCGCCCGGAGCCGCGGCGACTCCGGAGGCTGTAGAGGGTGGGCCCGCCCCGGTGGCCGAGCCAACGACGCAGGAGCGGTTCTACGGGCGCTGGCGAGGCAGCCAAGACGGACAGACCATGGAGATCACATTCAGCCCCGGGGGCACGGGTCGCGTCAACGCCGTGGGGATGGGCGAGTCCATGTCCTTCAAGTGGAGGCTGGCCGGCCAGACGCTATACCTGGCGATGATGGGCGAGGACGAAGACGAGATAGGGTACAGGTTCGCCGACAACTACCGGACGCTCTACATCAAGCCGCCGGACGATACCCAGGAGATCCGGCTGACGAAGCAGTAGCGTGTCTCATCGCGAGTAGCTCATGGGCTTCAGCCCATTGTGTCCGCACTAACGGGCTGAAGCCCGTTGTCTGTGTACGGAGGTGACGGGCGTGCGTCTCGGCCGGCTCGCAACGATCGCGACGCTCGCGATGCTGGTGGGCTGCGCGCCACACACCACGACCGGCGGAGGCGACGGCTTCACGCCAGGTGACGGCGACGGTGGGGGCGGTGACGGAGGCGGGCTGCCCGGCGTTCCGTCGCTCGTGTCGTCGCTCTTCTGGAGCGGAGTGCTGGACGCGGTCCCGGTGGGGGACCACGTCGTGGCGAGCACGGGCTACGGGATCGTGTCATACGCGCGCGGGCCTGGTGGATGGGCCGAGGCCAAGCGCGTCGCGGCTCCGATGGACGGGCCGTGCAGGATGTTCCAGGCCGACCCGTGGCTCTACGTCGCCGCGGGGACAGGCGGCCTCCACCTCCTCACAGTCAGCGACCCGGCCACCCCGCGGCTGATCACCACGTATCTCGGGGCGGGCCAGTGCGTGGTCGATGTCGCGGTGGTTCAGCACCGAGCGTTCCTGGCCGACGGGAGTTTTGGCCTGCGGCAGGTGGACCTGACGGACACGCACGACCCGCTGCTCACCGGCGGCATCGCGGCCGCCGGTGCGACCTGCCTGGATGTGTCGATACAGGGGACCAGAGCATATGTCGGAACCGAAGCGGGCGAGGTGGTCGTCGCGGACATCGAAGGCCCGGCGCCGAGCCCGGTCGGGACGATTGCCGTCTCCGAGGACGGTGGTGTGACGGACCTGTGCGTCGCCGGCACGCTCCTATACGTGCTTGTGAGCGACCGCGGCCTGGTCGTTCTCAACGTGGCTGTGCCGGCCAGGATCGAGGAACTCGCGGAACTGCCGGTCGAAGACGCAACGTCCCTCTCGCTCGCCGGCGGGCTGCTGCTCATCTCCCGCGACGGGCCGGGCGGAGCGCGAGTGGACTCGATCGATGTGTCCGACCCGCTGGCCCCGGCGGTCGTCGGCAGGTGCGCCCCACCTCGCGCCCTGCGGGTCCACGCCGACGGCGGCACGGCGTGCGTCGCCGGGGGCCCGGCCGGAGTGTGCACGCTTGACGTCACAGAGCAGAGCAACGTGACGGTCGCGGTCGCGTTCGCCGGCCCCACGGACATCCGCGCGATCGCGAGCACGGCTCGCCACGCGCTCGTCGGGTTCAATGAGGGGCTGGCGGTACTGGACGTCTCCAACCGTTTGGCGACCGCGGTGCTCCTGACGCACGCGACCGACCGGGCCGTCACCCGCGTTACGCTGGGCGAGACGGTCGGCTGTGCGGTCTGCGCCGGCGAGGGCGAAGGCGACCCGTCGCTGGCGGTGGTCGACAACACCGACCCGGCCTCACCCTCGGTCGTCGCCACGATCGCTCTTCCGGGGCTGTCAGACGCGTGCTTGGTCGGCACTACCGCCTACTGCGTGTGCGGCGCTGACGGCATCAGGCCGGTCGACCTAGCGACTCCGTCCTCCCCGCTCCCGGGTGCCCCGATCCCGTTGGCGGGCGCGTCCGCCGATGTGATCGCGGCCGGGACGGACAGCCTCTACGTGGCCGACCAGAGCGCGCGCCGACTCGTCACGGTTTCCCTTGCCGAGGGCCATAGTGTGTCCGGCTCGCTCGACCTGCCCGCGGCTCCGGTCTCGCTAAGGCGCGTGGGGACCATCCTCCTCGCTGCGTGCGGGGAGCGGGGGCTGGCAGTGGTGGGCCTTGGCGAGCCGGCGGCCCCGGCGCTCCTCGGCATGGCCGAGTTCCCGGGGTCCGCCTCATCGGCGCTGATGGACTCGGGTGCCGCGTACGTCGCGGCCGGGGAGCCGGGCCTTCGGCTCGTCTCCCTCGAGAATGAGGAACATCCCACCCCCTACGTATTCCTCGACACGCCGGGCAACGCGCTCGACGTTGCCGTCGATACCGGCCTCGTGTACATTGCCGATAGGGACGCGCTGCTGATCTGCGAGCAGTGACGAGGCGGCATGAGGACCGGTCTGAACCAGGAACAGCTTGATCTGCTTACCGAGTTGGCCGCCGCGCGCGATAGGCGTGCGGTTGAGCTGATGGGTGCCCTGCCCGAGGCCTCATGGGCCGGATTGCTCAACGACCTGCGCCGGCACGGGCTCGGGCCGCTCGTGGCCGACCTTGTCGCGAAGCATGGCGTTCCCCTGCCGGATCGCATCCGAGCGGAGCTGCGCGCGCAGCGGGACGCCGCGGTTCTCTGGCACGCGGTCAGAACGCGCGACCTCGACGAGGTCATCGGAGGCCTAAGCGCGGCCGGCATTCCACACATGCTCCTGAAGGGGTCCGCACTAGCTCTCACTCTCTACGAGAGGCCATGGCACCGCGCGGCGGGCGACACCGACATTCTGGTACCTCACGAGCGAGCCCCGGAGGCGCAGGCGGTGCTCGTCGAGCTCGGATATGCCGAGGAGGACCGCTGGGACGAGTGCCACCACCTGCCGTATCTGCGCAAGGGTGACCATCCGGCGGTGGAGGTCCACCATGACTCGCTCTACGCCCCCACACCCGACCCCGGCTACACCAACTTCCCGGTGCCCTTCGAGCAGTTGGCCGATGCGGGCGGCTGGGTCACCGTGCACTACAGGAAGGCCCTCGTGCCGTCCCCCGTGGACAGCGTGCTGCAGCTCTGCAGCAACTTCACCTCACACATTGAGGAGTCCCCGGCGCGCCCGCTGCGCTGGGTGAGGGACCTTGCGCTTCTGTCAGCCCCTCAGGGCGGCCACGCAGCGTGGGAGCAGGTGACGGCTCGTTGCGCGGAGCTCGCGCCGGGACTGATGCCGTACGTCGCGCTGACTGCAGCCCTGACAGGGCCGTTCCTCGCCGCGACTCGCGGGGAGGCCGGGGGCCGTCTGGTGGCAGGCCTGTCAAGCCGCCAGCGGGCACTGGTGGCGTCGCTCCCGCTAGATCGCATGGTCCGCGAGTGGTACGCGTCACCGCGACGCGCGTTGTCGATCGTGTCGAAACTGATGGGGCCCCGGCGGGCGGCGCGCTGGGCACTGCGGAAGGTCTTCGTCTCGCGCGAACACATCGCGCGGCAGGTCAGGCGGGACCCGGCGAGCCCCGCAGTGCGGTTCTACCCCGCCGCCTTCGTGATCCACGCCGTGGACCACCTCCGTGGCCCGAGGACCGTCTGAGCGCACGCGGCAGAGGTCGGGGCAGCGATAGCGTATCGGGAGCCGCAGGGCAGGGCCGCCCTCGTGACCGGCTCGAGCCGTGCGTTCGGGCGGGCTATCTCACTCCGCCTGGCGCGGGAGGGCGTCGCGCTTGTCATCAGCTACCGGCCCAGCAAGACCGAGGCGCTGGAAGTCGTCGACGAGATCGTGGCCGCGGGCGGCCGCGCGATCGCTGTGCGCGCGGACGTCGGGCGCGAGGACAGTCTGTCGGCTTGTTCGAGGGGAACGAAGAGAGCTCCGACCCACTCGACATCGTCGTCGCCAACGCGGCGTTCGGCGTGCCGGGCTACCTGCTGGAGACGACCCTCCACCACCGGGACCTAACGATGCATGCGTGGGCGCACTCGCTCCTGTGCATCGCCCAGCGGGCCGTTCCGAGCGCGGAGGTCAGCCCACGGCATGGGATCGTCGTGCTCCCACCGCTCCATTGTGTCCCTCGTCAGAGGACCGCCGTGGAGGCAGCGCCATGGGACGACAGCGGCGGCGTCCTCGGAGAGCATCTCGACCACGATGTCGTCGCTCACGCGCGATCCCTCCTCGCACGTCCCCTACAATGCGAACAAATGTACTATGCCACCTGTTCCTGGTCAAGTGGTCGGCAGTGCCCCTCCAGGGCCTTTGCATTGCCCGCGAGCGGTCCTCGGGGGGGCCGCATGGAAGGGGCCCCTGCCCCATGCGGCCCCTCCTGGAGAACGAGGAGGCCCTGCAGTGACCCTCTTCCCGAGCTTCCCCGCTCAGTGCGTGGCTACTCGGGATGAGCGTGACAGAAAACACCGCGCCCCCGCCTCGGGACCAAGGCGGGGGCGCGGGGGCTACGCGGTGCGCTACATGGCAGCCGCGCACTATCAGCCCATCAAGGGCGTCACCAAGAGCTGCCACACCATCGTGGGGTGCACATTGGCCTGCGCAAGCATCGCGCCGGCCTGTTGCACCCCAAGCTGGTAGTTCATCCAGTCGATCATCTCCTTCGCCGCGTCCACGTTGCGGACGTTGTCTTCCGCGCTCGATACGTAGGCCGTGACGAGGTCGTTGAGGGACTCCGCGTTGTGGAGGCGTGACACGTACCCGCCGATCTTCGCCTGCTCGACACCAATGAAGTCGAGGGCTCGATCGGCGCGCACGAGCGCCTCGTTCGCGTAGTCGCGATCCACCACAAGCATCCCGGCGAGGCCGAGAGTCTGGGTGTCGACCTGCGCCACGGGTGTGGCGAACGTGTCGCCCGCGTTCGGCCCAACGTGCAGGTTCAGCAGGTTGGGCGCGACGTGTAGCCCGAAGGTCTTCACTCCCGGATCGGAGCTGAAGGTGAACTCCTTGTTGGCGTTGTCCCAGCCCACATCGATCTCGGCGGACGGGTCGATGTAGAGGTCAATGCCGGCAGGCAGACCGCGGAAGACGCCCGCGTTGGTCGTTGCCGTGCCGACCGGTGCCCCAGTACGTGCGTTCGAGACCGTCGCGCCGAAGGTCGAGAAGCTGGGCGTGAGGTACTCAGTGAACCCCAGCCCGCCCACCAGATCCCCGCTCCCGGAGAAGGCGAAGCGCCCATCCGGTCCCGGAACAGGAGAGCGAAGGACCAGGGTAGAGAGAACGGACTCCGCGCCCGTCTCAGACGGGTCATCCACAAGCACCGCCAGGTTCGCGTCGACACCCGAGGATCGGGCCAGGTTGCCGTCCACCCCCATACCGAGACCGCCCGCCGACACGGAACGGCGGATGGCGTCTCGGATGGATTGGACGGCTTCCTCCAGGGTGTCCGCTCCGCCGAAAGAGAGCGACGCGACGTTGCCTCCGGAGTGGATGTTCATCGTTTGGTCGCCCGAGTCGAACACACTCGAGCCGCCGCTCGCGAACTCCGCTACGTTGCGAAGGAACGTCACGCGCTCGGCCGCGGTGGAGCTGTGCAGGTTGAACTGCACAGCCCTGGGGGAGGCCTGGACTGTGTCCCCGAGCGATCCGAAGCGGAACATGCCGGTGCCGACCTGCGCCGCCTTCGAGGCGTCGAGGTACGGGACGGACACACTCACCTCTTGTCCATCGAGATACGACACATTCGTACCGGCAAGGCTCCTCAGGCCGACGCGTGTCGGCTGATAGGGGGCTCCACCGGAAAGGGACGCGCCAGTCGTGTCGGCTGCCGGGAAGTCGTCCCTGCCCGGCGCCTCTCGCAGGACGCGGATCGTCTCATCGCCCGCGGAGAACGTCGCTTTGGGGTCGAGGGTGAACAGCAGCGTGTCCCCGACCGTCCACGTCTCCCCGACGGCTCCGAAGTCGATCCTCGCCTGCGAGTCCACGTCGGAGTACATGTTCGTGTACCCCGCCTGCGCTACGAGCCGGGGGACGTCCTGATTGGCAATGAGCTGCGTCCCCGTGAGCGTGATGTAGCCGACAAGCTCGGCCCCGTTCTCGGCGACCTTGGTCACCTTGAGCGTGGCGGTCTGCGTGCCGGCTCCGTCCAGTTGGATGGTGGTAGGTGTCGTGCCGGTGCCGGCAACCGCCGTCAGTTCGACGCGCATGTAGCCGCGCGCGCCGGACGGCATCGCCCCACCCGCGTGTGAGATCGCGAACCCGCTGTGAGCCCCGACGGAATCGTCGGCGACGTTGTACGCGGTGACGGCGTACACGTCGTCGCCCCCTCCGGGGATCTGCTCCGTCGCCAACCGGAAGTCACGGTTCGCCGTGTTCCCGGTGGCGCCCCAGGTGATGGTCGTGAACTCGTGGTTCACCCAGCGGGTGAAGTCGTCCTCGGCCAGCGCCGGGTTGCCGGAGCCGTATGTCAGCAGATCCTGTGACACGTCAAGCGATCTCCCACGCGTACCACTCGCGTACTGGGTGTTGCCCGTTGATAGCAAGGTCAACGGTGCGCTCGTGAGTACCTGTCCGGCCCCCGGAGCCGTGGTCAGCTCGACCCTGTACTCGCCGCCCTCGACGGGCGTGCCGCGGAGGGCCGCGGTCAGGAGCGGGCTGTCCGTGCTCACTAGGGCCGTCAACGAACCGTCCAAGAGCTGCCGCTCGCCGAAGGTCGCCTGAGCCGCTGTGCGGTCTATGTCCGCCAGGAGCCCCTCGATCGTCGACTGCGCGGCGTTCCTGGCGCTCTGAGATGTGGCGGAAGAAGCCGCGAGCGCTTCCTCCCGTATCTGCTGCACCAGCTCGGTGATGGTCGAGAGGGCTGACTCCGCGGTCTGCAGCATAGAGACCCCCTGCTGGATGTTCGAGGCGGCCGTCTGCAGGCCGCGCCGCTGCATGGCGTAGCGATTCGCGATGATCAGCCCGGTCGGGTCGTCGCTGGCACGGTTGATACGCAGCCCGGAGGCCAGTCGCTCCGTGGAGCGGGCAAGTGCGTTTGTGTAGCTGTTCAGATAGCGCCACGCGTTCAGCGCCGGGACATTGGTTGATCCGCTCAGCGAACTGAAGCCGGGCACAGACCAACCCCCTTCCTCACCTCGCGTCCATGCGAGGAAGGCCGGCGTCCTCCCTGACTGAGTTACGGCCGCCTCATGGCGGCCGCGCCCGGTTACCCGGGGGATCAGGCGCGGGCCCGGCATCGTCCCTGGGCCGGCACGCGCCGGCGAGGCGTCGAAGGGCCTCGACCTCGCATCGCCGCCACCTCCGTGTGGGCGAGCCGCGATGCCTTCGCCATGAGCACCACCCTCCGGAACACAAACGCCCGTCCCGCGTTCGCGGCACGGGTCGGACGGCGGGGGCCGGGTGGGCCCCCGCCGCGATCCGACTACGTTCAGGTAACTACGTCGACGGAGGAAGCCAAGATGGCCGGCAGCATGGCCCGCCTTCGCAGCACCTCGTCGGGTGGGATCTTCTGGATGACCTCCTCGGTCCGCTTGTCACTGAGCACGACCTGGACCGACCTGGCCTCCCGGTTGATCTCGAACCTGGCCTCTATGGAGAACAGGTCGAGGATCTCGTTCATCTGACTGACGGCCCGGTCCAGCTCCTTCTGATCCCTGGTCGTCTCGCTCGTGGGCCGCTGCGGCTCGGGCACCCTGGTCGTGGACACGTCCACGGCCCCCGGGACTGCCTGGGCGGCGGCCGGGGCCGCCACCGGATCAGCGCGGGCGCCCGGCCCGGTGGGGAGCCTTAGCGACACTTGGCCCGGCGGTGGACCTACCGGCCCAACGTTCATGGGTATCACACCTCCTTGTGTGAACTCCCCGCGCCCGCCCGACGGAATGTGGAGGCATCTGTGCGGGCGGCGGCTCCTCGCGGTCGTACCCGGCGCCCGCGAGAAGCCGGCCGCCAGCGGGGCTCGGCCCCGGGGGCGAGCACGTCTATCGCAACACCGCTCATGCGGTGAGCGAGAGCTGCGCGGTGGGGCTCAAGCGAAGGGGAAGGTACGCCGATAGAGATGACGTAGCCAGAGACCGGTGGACGGGTCTCAGCCACCTGAGCAAGCGGATACGTGTCTGCGGAGCCACCGACCGGGGATGTGACAACACCCCGAGCTCGGCCGGTACTCCGGACACATCCGTTGCCCGCTAGTCCGGTTCAGTCCAGTCACAACTTGCCGATCCGCACCGGGGTCAGCGCCCCAGCGGGACCGGTCTTCGGACGGACAGGTTGGCGGACCGTAGTCCGAAGACGCCGGGCAGATGAGAAGCCACCTCTCCATTGAGGCGGCTTCTTCTCTTTCGGGGGCCCGATACAGGCCTTCCGCCCCGCGTTCGATAAGCGTAGGCGAAGCCTGTGAGGAGTCGATCCCAAGCCCGGTTGGCCCCGAAGAAGCCTGCGATGCCGGTGCTCGCGCGCCGGACTCCCGGACGCCGCGGGCACATGCTCAGGTGAGTCCAGCCTCGCAACGCGTCCGGCCCCACCTGAGTCGTTGTCGTCGGGCCTGCCCTTCAGGCCCGAACGATCCCACGACCTCCCTCCGGGTTCACTGGAGGCACTGCTCCGAGCGTGTGCGAGGCGAATGTGCCCGCCCGAGCAACGGGCTCCTCCCTGAGGGGGGCGGTCTCGGCGGAGCGCCGGGACGCCGTCGTCCCAATCCGGGACCCGGGGGCCCTACGGACCCCTTCGATCGACCTACGGCTCCACCGAGGGCCGACCGGCCGGATCCCGTCTCAGTCCCGTTGTCTGCTCAAGCCAGACGTCCATGAACCCAGTGTCGCTTCCACCGTCGAAGAGCTCCCTCAATAGGCCGCAGCCCGGGACTGGTGTTCGCCGTCTTGCCCCGCGTTGGGACAGCACTCTCCCAGCAGGACCGCGCCGCGTTGCCCGCCGCGCCTACCGCGCGCACCGCGCCGCCCTCCCGCCGAGAGCGAGGACCGGGCGGAGCTCGCGCTCCGCCCGGTCGGACGAGAGACGACTACCGCAGTAGCACGAGGACGGTCTGCGGGAGTTGGTTGGCCTGGGCGAGCATCGAGGTGGCCGCCTGGACGAGCATCTGGTCCTTGGTGAACTTGATCGTCTCCTGAGCCATGTCCAGATCGCGGATCCGGCTCTCAGACGCGCTCATGTTCTCCTGGGTGATGTCCAGGATGTTCATCGTGGTGGTCAACCTGCTGATGTAGGCTCCGATGCGAGCCCGCTGGGATGAGACGGTGCCGATCGCCTTGTCGACGCGGACGATAGCCTCCTCGGCCGCGTCACGGCTGACGAGCAGCAGCTTGTCAAGCTCGAGTCCGGAGCGCGTCACCTCTCCGACGATTGCGTCGAGGGTCTGCCCGATGTTGGCGCCCACCTGCAGCGTCATTGGGGTGGAGGCGACGTGCACGTTCGCGAGGGCCTTCCCGAAGTCGGACGTGAAGTCGAACGTCCTCGTGGTCGGGTTCCACTCGACCTTCACATCGGTGCCGCCGTCGATCGCCACGTTGACGCCGGGGATCGATGACCGCAGGACGTTGTCGTTGACGACCTTGTGGTCGAGCCACCGGCCGGTGTGAGCGTCGTAGACGTTCACATCGAGGTTGTTCAGATCGGCCTTCCGGACCTCCGCCCACGAGAACGCGTTGAGGACTCGCTCGTCGCCGGAGAAGAAGAGCCGACCGTCGGTGCTGGGGACGGTGGAGCGCAGCACAAGGGTGCCCGTGACCGCCTCGTCCGTGTTGGGTGTCGAGTTGGTCACATAGACAGCGGTGTTGTAGTCGATGCCGCTCGACGTCACGTTGTCGTCGACGCTCATCCCGAGTCCGCCGTCGGCAACGCCCCTCAGGATCGCCTGGCGGAACTTCGCCGCCACGTCCTCGAGGCTATCACGGGCCTCCAGCACGACGTCGGCCTGGTGGCTGTTGCCGTAGATGGTGACGGTCCTGGCGGTGAGGTCGAACAGCGACGACGCCTGCTGGAACCGGTCGACCCACTGCAGCTCGGTAACGCGCTCGGCGAGATCGCTCTGCATGAGGTTGAGGGTGATCTGCTGAGTGGGCTGACTGGTGAAGCGAACGTCGCCGGTGCCGACGTGAATGTTGCCGGCCTGGTCGAGCCAGGCTATGGACTGGCTGAAGTCCACGCCTGTCAGGAATGCCGCGGCGGCCGGCGCGCCAATGCGAGCTCCGACGCGGTCGGCCAACGTACCGGTGGCGACGCTGCTGCCGTTGATGTCCAGCATGTAGCTGCCGGTATCGGCGCGGTTCTGGGTCGCCCACAGCGTTCCGCTGCCGTACTGGGTCTTGTTGTCGTAGAGGAGCAGGACCTTGTCGCCGACGGTAACAGTGTTGCCGTTGGCGCCCATCCTGATCGTGGTGTTGTTGTAGTCGCCGTCGAGGTCGGCAAAGCCGCTGCCGTCCAGGATGTCATTCGACGCGACCCACTGCGACGCATCCATCTCGAACGTCTTCTGCTGCACGACCTCGCCTGAGCGGGCGTAGGTCGTCGCGCGCATCTGGAGCCGCTGGGTGGGAGCGCCGCCGTCGAGCAGCGTGCTGTCGACCACCATCTTGTCGCCCTGGATGCTGTACTGGGCGTTCGGATCGGTGACCCTGACGCCGACCACCTCGAGAAGCACGTAGGGTGCGTTGTCGGTGTAGGTGTCGCTGCTCAGCGTCCCGGTCCTGGTGGTCTGGAACGTGTCCCACGTGCTGGCGGTCTTGTAGTCCACCACACCGAACCTGTCCGGCGTAAGCTCGGCCTGGGTCGGCAGGTTCGGCGAGCCCGACGCCGTGCCCGTGCCGGTTAGGCTGTAGCTCGTGGTGGCAGTCGTCACGTACTCAAGGTTCGCCACGGTGGGGTCGACGTAGTAGATGCGGTAGTTGGAGGCGCCGGAGACGGCGTCCCAGCTAGCCGAGATCGTCTGGTTCGCGTTGGCGCTGATGACCGCGGAGCTTGTGGCCGAACGGCCTATCTCAACGCCATTCGCGTCGTACGCTATCACGGTGAAGTTCACCGTGCCGGCCGCGGTCCATGTGCCCGAGCCGGCCGCGGTAATGACGGAGCCGCCGACTCCGGTGACCGTCTGGTGGCCGATGGCATACTGGACCGCGAAGTCCTGCTTGGTGTTGCTCGAGCCGGGGAACCGCGAGTCGTCGGGGGCGAGGCTGTAGTCGATGTTCTGCCAGAGCGTGAAGTCCGCCCCGGTCGGGACGCCATCTCCGGTCACCCAGAACCCGGCGCGCCCGAAGTCGAGCTGGATCTCCTCGCCCACCGCCGAGGCGGCGCCCACGGCGCCTGTCAGGAACTGCTCAGCGCCGGCGGTGCCGTCGGAGCGCGCGCGGGCGACCGCGTAGTTGGTGGCCGCGTTGCCTGTGTAGGTGTCGGCGAGGTAGTAGACCCAGTCCCCGTCCGTCGACCATGCCAGGTTGGCCTGGGTGGCAGTATTGCCGCCGTTGGCGCTCGAGGCGGCGGTCTGGACTTGGCCGGACCCGTCGGCGTTCATGACGTAGATCCGGAAGTCGTTATTGGCCGTGCCGTCGATGTCGCGCACATACGCGATGCGGGAGCCGTCCTGCGACCACACCGCGGCGCTGGCCGTGGTGTTGGCCGCCATCGAGGTGAGCTGAGCGGTGCCCGCGCTCGCGATGTCGTAGACGAAGACGTCGGTCGCGTTGTTGAACAGCACCTTCGTGCCGTCGGGCGACCACACGGCGTTCGCCGAGTTGGCATCCCCGAACGTCGCCTCCACGGTGCCATCCGCCGACAGGATCTCGAGATCGGTGGCCGTCTTGACTAGGATCTGGGTGCCAACCGGGGCCCATGTTGCCGCGCTGACGTTGCCGATTGCCCCGGTGATGTTCGTTCCGACGGCGGGGGTCGGGGTACCGGCGTCGACTGTGAACACGTCGTTGTTCGAGAGGAACAGAAGCGAGCGTCCGTCGGCGGACCATTGCGGAAGACTCGCCGCGTTGGCCGCCGCGGAGATCTGGACCGGCTGGGTGGTCGCACCCGGGGTACCGATCTTGGTCAGGTCATAGGTGAAGACCTGTGCCACACCGCCGACGGTCTTGGTGTAGGCCACCTTGGTGCCGTCGGGCGAGATCGACGCATTGGCCGCTGTGTTGTCGGTATCGATCGTCCACTCGGTTCCGGATGAGTTCCTGACCACCAGGTCGGTGTCGTTAGCGGCGACCTGCCGCTGGAAAGCCATGAAGTCGGTCGTGGGATCGATGTCCTCCGCTGAGCCTCGGGTGCCCATCTTGTACTGCTCGCCCTTGACGATGCGGAAGATGTCCGACTTCAGCACCTGGCCCTGGCCCGGCGTCATCTGGGTCTCGAGCCTGTAATTGCCCTCGACCGCCTTGTCACCGGTGATGATGGGGCGAAGAGCCCCGTTGTCGGTCGATACCAGGGCTGACAGGTTGCCGTTCAGAAGCGTCTTCGTGTTGAACTCCGTGGCCGCGGCCGTGCGATCGACCTCCGAGAGGAGCTGGTCGACCTCGCGCTGGATCTCCACGCGGTCGTTCGCGGTGAGCGTTCCGCTCGCGGCCTGGATGGCCAACTCGCGGACGCGCTGGAGCATGTTCTGGATCTCGCCCAGGGCCGACTCCGCGGTCTGGAGCAGGCTGACGCCGTCCTGCGCGTTCATGGACGCGCGCGCCAAACCCTTGACCTGGGTTCGGATCTTCTCCGCGATAGCGAGGCCCGCGGGGTCATCCTGCGCGTGATTGATGCGCAGGCCGCTCGAGAGGCGCTCGACTGAGCCGTGCAGATCCTTCGCGGCGCGACTCAAGCTGTTGAAGGCGTTAACCGCCGTGTAGTTGGTGTTGATACGGATTCCCATCTAGGTACCATCCTCCTTGATGGTTGTCGCAGTTGCTGTCGGGCCTCCGCCTCCTTGCGGCCAGCCCAGCGGCGGCAACGCCGCCGCTTACCGTCCGAGCGCTTCCGCGCTCGGACCCTCAGACGCGGTGTACCTCCCTTCACGCGAACCGAGGCGTGACAGAACCACTGAAGCCAGGCCATCCGTGGCACGCTCCGTAAACGAGACACTAACGACGCTACCAGGCACCATCCGCCGGGGCGGACGAGTACACTTGCGGCGTCTGAGTCTCCTAGCGTTGGGAAACCGGCTGTTGGCCGAGGAAGGGGGGTAGTACGGATGACGCCCAAGGCCGCTGTTTGAGCAGCTTGCCGCTCTCATTGCGGGCCTCGGGCGACCACTGATGGTCACACCGGGAGTCAGCGCTCTTTGGAGACCGGCTCCAGGCGGGACAGGTTGGCGAACCGTCACCTGAAGCTACCGGGCGGATGAAGTGCCTCTCGACTGAGGCGGCTTCTTCCAGATACGTCCCCTGGGAATGCGCCATCCCTGGCTCTCGTTGGCTGCCCGGCTCGACCGATCTCTCGGTCCTCCAGCCCGCGGTTCCCCGGCCCATCCGTGGGCTCGTCCGCTGTGGGCTGTCTCAGCCGTGCCGCCCGATCTCCCAGCTAGTCTGTCCGGCTCGTCCCTGAGCCTAGTGCTTCTGTCACGCTCACCCCCGGTTCCTGCCGAGTCTGCGCTCACCCCACAGGGCCGGACATACTGTTAACAGCCCCTCGGGCGTACGGAGCGCAATGCCTCCGAGTGATACTATCGGTAGAACGGCGAAGCGACTTTAGCCGCTTCGCCGCTTTTTTTGCAGCCAGACTGGTAGAGCCCCCGCCTAGGGGCTCTTTCCGGCATCGCTGTCCTGGGTCGCCGTGCCCGTATCAGCGGGCTTGTCGGACTTCGGGGCCTTGTCGATCGCGTCCAGAATAGCTTGCTTCAGTTGGTCCTGGGTCCAACCGGCGGCTTCAGGCGACTTCTCGAACCTGGCCACTTCCTTAAGCTCGCCGCTCTCGTCCTTTGCGCGAACCACGTACCCGGCGCAGGTTCCTCCGGTGCCCTTGACGGCCTCGGGTGTGCCCATCTGGTTCAGGTGCACGGTCACGGCATCGCCGTGCTCCTTGCCGACCTGGGTCAGCATATCCGATATCGGGGTCGCACAAGGCGAAAGCGCCGTGTCGACCACGACAGCGGTGCCCTCTCCGATTGTCGTGCTCGCCCCTCCGCCCGGCATGCCGTCGGCCACCGTCGCGGCGCCCGCCCCGGGAGCCGACATCCCGGCCTGAGGGCTGGACACGGAGTTGGCGCGGGCCCTGGCGGACCTGTACTGGATGTACGCGGCGCCGGAAGCGCCCGCTATCACTAGAACAAGGAACACCGCCAGAGGCACCGTGCCTGACTTGGCCGGCGGCCTCGGTGCCGGCACATCGGGTATCTGCTGGTCCACGAAACGCCACTCCCTTCGGGTGACTCCGGCGCACTCGCCGGCTTCAGCTCACTGCCAGACCACGCGCGGACGAGACCGCGACCGCTGTCTCGAGCGACCGCTGTGCAACCAAGTCGTCAGCCTCAGCGCTGGGCCGTGCCGCGAGCCTAACGAGCTCCGCCGCAAGAGCGTCCATCGCGTCGACGACGGGCACGGGGCTAAGCGCCGCCAGCTCCTCCTTGATAAGGCTGATCTCGGTGCATGCGAGCCAGAGGGCCTTCGCTCCGCGGTCGATGAGCCGCCGGCCCGCGGTCCACATCAGGTTCACGATGTCTTCCGACTTGTTGCTTCCCTTCAGCCCGATGAGACCCTCCGGCAAATCGCCGTAGATCGCGCGAACCACGTAGCGGCTAAGCTCATCGTCGGTCGACATCACGGCCTCGAGGCCTGTCTCGGCGCAACAGCGCTGGTAGATCCCGGCTCGGCAAAGCCCCGCGCTGCAGAGCACTCCGACGCTGGTGCCAAGCGCGCGCGCATGCGTCTCGGCCATGACCCGTATCATATGAACGAGCGGAACGCTGAGATCCCTCGCCAGGTCGCCATAGAACGCGTGCGCGGTGTTGCAGGGGACGGCGAGGAGCTCCGCCCCCATGCGCTCGAGGGTCCTGAGCGAGCGAAGCAGCTCAGGCACCGGCGATGCGCCGCCGCGGAGAAGGCATTCGGCCCGGTCGGGAACGCAGGGGTTGGAGTAGAGAATCAGGGGGATCTGTTCGGCATCGGTGCGGGCGCCGCTCTCACCGATGATGCGCCTCGCGAGTTCGACGCCCGCCTCGGCCCCCATGCCACCCAGGATCCCTATCGTCTTCCACGTCTTGGACTTCGTTGTCATGTGGTCTGGCTCAGCAGGGCGCGCCTCGCGCGGAGGACGCGCTCCGCCACCTCCTTGTGCGGTATCGCGGGAACGACCGTGCCGTCCCGTTGGTTACAGGCTTCGGCGGCGAAGAGCGAGTGAACGACCGCCGCTTCCGTGGCCTCGACGGCCGCGCCGAACAGAGCGCTGAGAAGCTTGTCGTCGATCCGTTCGTCGCTCCTCGGGGCGAAGGCGATGGTGATGTCGCCGCTGCCGTGCCCGGCGGTCCCGCCGACTCGCGCGAGGCCGAGGGCGCAACGCCTGGCGATGCGCCGGAGCTGCCTGGCGTCAACCGGAGCGTCGCTTGAGCATACCATCATGATCGAGCCGGCGTCACGGTCTGTCGCCACGCCGAGCGCCTCCGCCGGCAGGGGAGAAGCGGCGGCCCCGCTGAGCCATCGCCCCACCGGGAACCCGTCGATCCGTAGGTCCTCTAGGCTGCCCGTATTGGTGAGGACGAGGACGCCGACCGTCAAAGGCCTCCCGGAGACGCTCACGACGCGCGAGGCAGTTCCAACTCCAGCCTTGTAGCCGAAGCCCCGCATCCCCGCGCCGGCGCCGACGCTGCCCTCCTCAACGCGGTCGCTGAGAGCTTCGAAGGCGGCGTCGACATGCTCCGGGCCGATCGGAAAGGAGCGTATGTCGCTCAGAAGCCCGTCGTTGCACTCACCAACGACCGGGTTGACGGACAGTGCTCCCGATGCGCGCTCGAGGCAACGCTGCGCGATCCTCTGCGCTACGGTCCAGACAGCCAGTGTGTTCGTCAGGCCGATGGCGGTCTCGATCTCACCGAGCTCCTCCACCTGCACCAGCCCCAGCGACTTCCCGAAGCCGTTGTAGGCGTCGCAGGCCGCGACGGGCCGCTCGCCCCACGGGTCGCGACAGGGCTTCACGATCGTTACGCCCGTGCGCAGCCCGCGTTCGTCATCGAGGAGGGTCGCGTGGCCAACTCGCACCCCGGACACGTCGGTGATCGAGTCCCGGGGACCGGGAGGCAGTACGCCGACGGTGAGGCCGAGGGCGCTAGGGCGCAAGGCTGTCACCTCACAGCACGCTACAGCGTCGCCAGGAACTTGGCGGCGGCCTCGATGTCGGCATAAGGGTTGTTGCCGACCTCACGCTCGATAGTGTAGTACCAGTCGTAGCCCTTGGCGCGCAGCGCGGCGACCCACTCGGCAAACGGCACGCCGCCGGTGCCTAGCGCGACCTCTTCGGGCCGGCCCCCGGGATGCCTGACGCCGTCCTTCGCATGTGTATGCACGACCAGGTCGCCCAGGTGCTCGACTCCGCGAATAGGGTCGAAGCCGAGCATGACGAGGTTGGCCGGGTCATAGTTGATCTTCACGGACCGGGTGTCGAGCTCGTCGATGAACCGGCGCATGAGTGCGGGGTCCTCGGGGCCCGTCTCGCAGGCGTACACCGCCCCCACACTGTCTCCGTGCCGCCCGACCTCTTCCAGGGCCTCGGCGATCGCGCTCCACTCGGGGGATGCGTCATCGTCGGGGATCACGCCGATGTGTCCGGTGACGATCCGCACGCCCAAGTCGACACTCAGGTCCAGGAATGACTTCGACTGGGCCACCAGATCAGCGTTGCGGGACGCATCGCCGAAACCGCCGACCTCGCCGCAGATGGCGGCGATCTCCAGGCCCTTGCCCTTGACCAGCTTAACGAAGTCCTCGCGGTCCCGGGCCGTGAGCTTGGCCGGATGGAGCTCCCCACCGGACACGTAGGCCTGGAACCCCGTCGCACCGACTCTCACGGCGAGGTCGAGCGACTCCATGACGGGCGCTCGGAACGACTCGAGCATGACTCCAATTCTGACACCGGGCACCGCGATCATCCTCTCGCACGCGCGATGGGGGCAATGCTCTCGCAGTCCAGCAGCAGGTCATCCCGGCAGCCGCGCGCCAGAAGCTCGCAGCCGGCGGAGGCGACCATCGCGGCATTGTCCGTGCAATACCCCATCGGCGCAAGCGCCAGCGCGATGCCGGCCGAGGCGCAATCGTCAGCGAGGATCGACCGCAGCAGCCCGTTGGCAGCGACACCGCCGCCGACTACCAGGAGGCGCGCGCCCTCCGCGACGCAAGCGCTTAGCGCGTTCCTGGCCAGCGGGCCGACCACGGCGGCCTGGAAGCCCGCCGCGATGTCAGCTCTGCGGCGCAGGGCCTCCTCGGGCCCGAGGGCGGCGGTGAAGCGCACAACGGCGGTCTTGGCCCCGCTGAACGAGAAGTCCAGCGAGTGGCCGAGATCGGCGACCGGGAACGCGATGGGATCGGTGCTCCCGCGCGCCGCGACCTCCATCGCCGGGCCGCCGGGGTAGCCTAGTCCCAGGTGGCGCGCGACCTTGTCCAGCGCCTCGCCGGCCGCGTCGTCCCGCGTCTCGCCGACCAGCTCGGGCTCGAGCCAGTCCCGCACGAGGATAAGGTCCGAGTGGCCACCCGACGCGACCAGTCCCACAAACGGTGGCTCGACCGCCGGTGGATCACACCCCGGCTCCGCGAGCCTGGCACCACTGAGATGCGCCACGACGTGATGCACGCCCACGATCGGCTTGCCGGCGGCCCAGGCGTAGGCCTTGGCGGAAGAGAGCCCCACGACCAGCGAACCGATCAGCCCCGGGCGGGTCGTAACGGCGATGCCGTCTACGTCTCCGAGTGCCAGCCCGGCGCGCTCGAGCGCCAGTGCGATGACGTCGTCGACGACCTCCAGATGGCGCCGCGAGGCGATCTCCGGCACCACTCCGCCGTAGCGGGCGTGCAAGTCGACCTGGGTGCCGACAACGTCGGACAGAACCACGCGGGCGTCCTCGACAACAGCCGCCGCGGTCTCGTCACAGGATGTCTCGATGCCTAGGACTCTCATTCGTGTGCCTTGAGCGCCAGTGCCGCGCGGAGCGCGCGGTGCCTGTCTCGAATGCCCGGGTCATCCAACGATGGCAGGACAACCGCGATCGCGTCCTCACCTGTGTCGGCATAGTACCCTTGCCGGACGCCCTCGTACTCGAAGCCTAGCTTCTCATACAGCACGGCCGCCGCCGTGTTGGACTCGCGGTACTCGAGCGACATCCTGTCCACCCCGCGTGCGACGCAGGCATCCAGTAGCGCGAACATCAGCCGTGTGCCGACACCGTGCCGGCGGTACTCCGGGTCAACGGCGACCGACGCGACGTGACCGCGATCGAAGACGAACCACACCACGCCGTAGCCGACCACCGTGCCGTCGGCGGTCTGGGCCATAACGTAGTGTGAGCCCGGCCGGCTGAAATCTCTCGCGATGTCGCCGCGCGGCCACGGTGACAGGAAGCACAGCTTCTCCAGCCGCAGCACGGCGTCGAGGTCGTCGGGCGTTGCCTGACGGATGCGCACGGGGGATGGGGCCCACAAGCGTGGCCCGTGGCCCTCAATGGCCTCCGGCTGGGAGACGCGAACGTAGAGCGGGACTACTGCGCGAGGGTCGCCCCCCGCGGTGTCGCGAGCCAGCGACGCCAGGGTCGCCGCGTCCGGATAGTCCCACCCGGACGGCGCCAGCTCGATCTGGTCAAGGGGGGCGGGGATAAGCTCCGACCGCCAGGGCGCCCCCACCGCGAGGGCGCCGCCGAACGCATTGGCGAACTCAACGGCGTCGGCGTACCGGACCAGCAGCGGCCCGGCTTCGTCACGCCCGTTGGTCCGCCTAACGGAAACGAACATCTCGTCGCTCTTGGATTCGACCGCGACGAGCAGGAAGCGATCCGGGCCCGCGGCCGAGTCTGAGGCGCAGGAGGATTGCCTGGCCAGCAGGCCGAGCGATGTGGCGGCCACGAGCGGCACGCCGAGGGCGCTCGCGAGCGCCCTGGCGGTGGAGACCCCTATCCTGGTGCCGGTGAACGAGCCCGGGCCACGGTCGACGGCGACCCGCTCGATCGCGGCCCGTTCACGGCCTGCCTCGCGGACGAGCCTGTCCACACGCGACATCAGCGTCCGCGCGAGCGCCTGGCGGCTCTCGAAGTGCTCCACGCGGACCGAGCCGCCGTCGAGGACCGCCACAGAGGCGATCCTGCACGATGTCGAGAGGGCGAGTATCACAGACGCTCGACCTCCTGCCACAGCCGGTGCGAGGTGCCCGCCGCGCGTGCGAAGCTCAGGGTGCGAACATCACACCCGGGGTCGTCGTCCAGGTCGATGCTCACACGCAGCGCGTTGCGGCCCACTCCGAGCTGCGGGAACCGGTCCGCCCACTCCACGACCACCACGGCGTCCCCCTCCGCGGCCAGGTCGTCCAGGCCGAGATCGTCAACGCAGGCGCCCTCGTCCAGCCTGTAGAGGTCGGCGTGCACCAGCATCGGACTGGTCTTGTAGGTCGCCACAAGGGTGAACGTCGGGCTGCGAACGGTCCCATCATAGCCCAAGCCACGCGCGAGGCCGCGCACGAAGGTCGTCTTGCCCGCGCCCAGCGGTCCTGAGAGCAACAACCACTCGCCCGCACGCAGACGCGCCGCAAGAGCCCGCCCGAGCAGCTGGGTGTCATCGGCGGTGGCCGTCCGGAAAGTGCGCTGTTGAAGGCTATCAGGGCACACGATACGTGATTCCGTTGGCGCGGAGAGGGCCCGCCCGGACAGGAAGGCTGCGAGGGCCGCAGGTGACCGCGGCCTCACTACGAACAGATGCTCGGTCTGGCATAGAGAGGGGAGGCACTGCACGATGAGTGCGTATGTGCTGCTGCTTACGAGCGCCGTCGCGGGCGTCGCCGCGATCGGCGAGCGTGCCGAGGAGGGTCAGCGGGTGGTCATCGAGGGCGTCGGGCCGTACCAGGTCTGCGACCCGCTGTTCGAGAGCGTGCGAATCGCGATGACCCAGCGCGGCGAGACGTGGTCTCCCGATTACGTCCAGGGCATCTCAGGTTCCGCGTTCCGCATCACGGGGCCCTGCCCATGCGCGCCCACTTGCGGCAACTGGTACTGGCCTCCCGAACTGGTTAAGGTGCTGGGCTACGACTGCGAGTACCTGCTCCTCGGCGAGGAGGGCACCGACCCCCAAGCGAGGCTGCGTGAGGTGCTGTCCTGCATCAAGGACGAGATCCGATCCGGCAGAACCGCCATCCTGTGGCACGCGTTCACCAACGCCGAGTTCGACATCGTGTGCGGCTTCGACGAGAGCACCCACGAGCTCCTCGGCCGCGGCTCCTACGTCGCGCTCGAGGATGGCTACGCCAAGGCGAGCGAGGCCCGAACGCTGGAATCCCGGGAGATAAGCGGCCTCCTCGGAGCCATCGTCATTGGCGAGAAGACGGGCGAGTTCGACGCGCGCGCCGCCGAGATAGCCGCTCTCAAGGAGGCGGTGAGCCACTGCTGGGCCGACAAGGCGGGGTTCCTCAAAGGCGGCGTGAACTGCTACGATGGGTGGATTGACGACCTGGGCAGAGACCTCCCGCGCGAGCTTGGCTCAGGCGACTGGTACTGCCTCGCGGTGTACTCGAGCACACACGCCGCCGCTCCGGGGTTCCTGCGCGAGATCTCGCCGAAGTACGGCGACGCGGCCCGCAATCTGGAGCATGCCGCCGACCACTTCTCGCAAGAGGCCGACACTCTGCACAAGTGCTTTGCCGTCCTGGGGGAAGAGCGACCGACCGACGAGCCGCAGAAGGTGAAGTGCGGACAGACGGCCGACCTGCTCCGGCAGGCGCGGGACGCGTATCGGCACGGCATCCACGACATCGAACGAGCGCTCGAGAAGATCGAGGGCGAGTAGGAGAGGGCGGGCCCGCCGACAGTGACAGACCGGGTGGCAGCTCTACAGGAGACGGCCCACTCGCGGGCCTGGGGCGAGATGACCAGTCCCAAGGAAGCCAACATCACCCAGGCTTTCTTCGACCTACACGCCGACCTGCCGCTCGCCGAGCGCCAGGCGCGCAGCGTTGCCTACGCGCTCGAGCGCGAGCCGGTCGTGTACACGCCGGGCGAACGCATCGCCGGGCAAGTGTTCCAGGGAGTGCCGGGCTCGGGCGATCCGCTACTCAGCGGAGGGCCGCATCCGGGCTGGGCGGGCTGCTCCGTCGCCGGCGTCGCGCCCAGGTGGGTGTCGGAGAGGCTGCCCGACCACGACCGGTACGGCAGGCACTTCAGCGACGGCGCCGCGCCGGGGCACATCGGCTGGGACTGGCGCCTCGTTCTCGCGAGCGGGCTGGAGGGGCTGCGCGGCCGCCACGCGGAAGCCGCCGCTGGCGCGATCGACGAGAAGGCCCGCGAGTTCCACACGTGCGCTGTCATCGCGCTCGACGGCGCCATCGCCTTCGCCGATCGCGTGGCGGAGGGCGCGGCCCCGGAGCTGCGGTCCGTCTGCGAGCGAGTCCCTCGGCTCCCGGCGCGGACGTTCCGCGAGGCGGTGCAGTCGTTCTGGACGCAGTACCTCGCCGTGATGTTCGAGAACCCTTACGGCGGCAACGGGCCGGGGCTCGTCGACAGGTTCCTGTGGCCCTACCTGGAGCGCGATCTCGAGCTGGGGCGCATCACCGAGGAAGACGCCTACCATCTGGTGCTTGAGCTCCTCATTAAGCTCGATGAGCGCATCCATCCGCACGACGGGTGGGTCGAGGCGATCTGCGTCGGCGGGCGCACCGCAAGCGGCGCGGGAGCCGAGTCGCGCCTCTCGGAAATGCTGGTGCGGGGCATTATGGAGCTGGACCAGACGCACCCGTCGGTCTACGTGAGGCTGCGGGACGACGCGCCGGGCCCGTTCCGCGACCTCGCGACCGACTACCTGCTGCGCGGCGGCAACCGGGCCCAGGTCTACGGCGACGATCGCGTGATCGACGCGCTCGTGGCCGCGGGACACTCGCGGGAGGATGCATGCGAGTGGATGGCCGGCGGTTGCATGGAAGTGTCGAGCCAGGCCCGCAACTGTGACTTCAACTTCACGTTCGTGCACAACATAGCATGGACGCTGGAGGCTGTGTTGCACGGCGGAGTGCCGCCTCTGCTCCGACAGCGGGTGGCGCCGGTCACTTGCACGCTCGCCGACTACACGGCATTCCAGGATCTGTACGCCGCGTTCGAGGCGGAGCTGAGACGAGAGCTCGACCTCCTGTTCCGCAGGCTGGACATCTACTACGAGGCCTATGCGCGCTACAGGCCGAGCTTCCTCATCTCCACGATGGTGCACGACTGCTTCGAGCGCGGGCGAGCCCTGAACGACGGCGGAGCACGGTATGCAGACTTCTGCGGCAGCGCGCTCGCGATCCCTAACGTCGCCGACAGCCTGACCGCAGTACGCCTCGCTGTGTACGAGGACAGGATCTGCGTCGCGGAGGAGCTGCTGGACGCGTTGAGGGCCAACTTCGAGGGACACGAGGAGCTTAGGCAGCGACTGCTCGCCTACCCGAAGTACGGACAGGAGCACCCCGGCGCGGACGCGATGGCCAACGCGGTTCTGCGCATCGTGGCAGACATGAGCGACTCCCATGTAACGCCCGGAGGCGGCCGCGTTCGGCCCCTTGTGCTCGGCTTCGTGTGGGTGGCGCAGCTTGGGCTGCAGACGGGGGCTCTGCCCGACGGCCGCAGAGCGCGTGAGCCGCTCGCCCACGGGTTGGCCCCGCAGTGTGGCAGCGGCACGCGCGGGCTCGCCTCTGCCATCAACTCGGCCACGTCGCTCGATCTGCATCGCGTGTCGGGCGGCGCGAGCATGATGTTCGACCTCGACCCCGGTTGGGCTACCCCTGAGGCTGTCGAGGCCGTCGTGCGGGTGTTCATTGAGCGCGGGGGGCAGATCTTCCAGGGCAACACGAGCGACTTCGAGCGGCTCCTCGAGGCGCGCGCCAACCCGGAGCGGCACCGCGACCTGCTGGTGCGCGTCGGCGGGTACTCGGCGCGCTTCGTGGCCTTGCCGCCCGAGATCCAGGACGAGATCATCGGCCGACGGCGCTACGCCGGATAGGGGAGGTGCCCCAGCGATGGGCGCTGTAGTGTTGACGCTCGCGTGCAGCCTGATGACCGCCGACACGCCCCGGGCGGTGATGTCGGCCGATTTCGAGGCCGAGGACGCGCTGATGAGCTGGGGCCCGGCCCAGGACGCCGTTCGGATCGACATGGATGACGCCGGATCGCGGGTTCTGCTGGTGGAGCGGCCCGCTGAAGCGGGTCAGGGCAGCACCGGTGTTCGGCGCGAGCTTCCCATCGACGAGGTGCGCGGCAGGCGGCTTGTGTGCACGGCGCGCGTGAAGGCCGAGGACGTCGCGAAGCCCCCCCATCCGTGGAGCGGCGTGAAGTTCATGGTCCACATCGCGGCCCCGGGCGGCGACCAGTGGCCTCAGCGCGACCTGCCGTTCGGCACATACGGCTGGCGAAAGGTGCGGTACATCGCGGCCGTGCCCGATGACGCGACGAAGGTGGAGCTGGTCCTCGGCCTCGAGGCAACAACGGGCCGGGCGTGGTTCGACGACGTCCGGATCGCGGTTCTGCCCACGCCTGACGAGCGCCCGGTCCCGACCCGGATCTACACCGGTCACCGCCAGCCGCGGCTGCGCGGCGCGATGATCGGCCAGGTCACCGCCGACGATCTGCTCGAGTTCGGACTGCAGTGGAAGGCGAACCACGTCCGCTGGCAGCTCACCTGGGGCGGGTTCCCGCGCAGCCCCGCGGACGATGGCGACCTCGAGGCGTACGACAGGTGGCTGAACGGTGCGCTCGACAGGCTCGAATCGCTGCTCCCTGTGTGCGAGAAGGCCGGCCTGATGGTCCTCATCGACCTGCACACTCCTCCGGGCGGCCGAGACGACCGGAACGTCTGCATGATCTTCGAGGACAAGGCCTACCAGGACAAGTTCCTCGAGGTGTGGCGCAGGATCGCGGAGCGCTTTCGGGACGCTAAGATGGTCTGGGGCTACGACCTAGTCAACGAGCCGGTCGAGGGAGCGCCTCCGGAGGGGCTGCTCGGCTGGCAGGAGCTCGCGCAGAAGGCCGCCGAGCTGGTGCGGTCGATCGACGCCGAGCACGCCATCATCGTCGAGCCCGAACCGTGGGGCGGGCCGGACGCGCTCTGGGACCTCGTGCCTCTCACCGTCCCGGGGGTCGTCTACAGTGTGCACATGTACGTCCCGCACCAGTTCACGCACCAGGGGGTCTATGACAGCCCGGTGGGCCTCGCGTATCCCGGTGACATCGCCGGCAAGCACTGGGACAAGGACGCGCTGCGCAAGGTGTTCCAGCCGGTGGTCGACTACCAGCGCACATTCGGAGTCCAGATCTATGTGGGCGAGTTCAGCGCGATCCGCTGGGCGCCCGACGACAGCGCGTACCGTTACCTGAGCGATGTCATCGACCTCATGGAGGAGCACGGCTGGGACTGGGCCTATCACGCGTTCCGTGAGTGGAACGGCTGGAGCGTCGAGCACGGCCCCGACAGGGACGACAACGAGCGCAGCGCGACGGAGACCGGTCGCGAGCGTCTGCTGCGCTCGTGGTACGCGAGGAACGAGTAAGCGGAAAGTGACAATGGGCTTCAGCCCATTGTTGGGAGAGCGCGACTCAATGGGCCAAAGCTCATTGTCCTGGGAATGCCCCTACCACCCGCCGCTGCTCTTCTGGGCGAGGTCGTCGGAGCTCGTCTGAACGAGACCGGGCAAATGTCGCTCCCGCTCATGCGGGCGTAGTCGTCCCAGGCGTTCCCGCCGCGGGCGCCGGCGGCATCTGGAGGCGCGCGAGGACGAGCGGCGAAGCGTAGAAGACAGTGGGACTGAGCCCCAGGTTCGGCGCCAGCGAGGCTGCAGGCCGGTAGAGCGAGGGGAGAAGCCGCCGTGGCCAGAGAAGACTGTCCCTTCTACACGGACGGGCGTTGCGTTTCTCCCGGCACGGGCCGCACCCCCCCGTGCTCGTTCACGGGGACCGATTTCGCACGCCTATGCGCCGTCTACCCCATGCACAGGTCGGCTCAGACGGGCACCCGTGTGGCGACGGCTGAGCTTCTCGCCGAGGCCACGGCCCGGGGTCTGGCACAGTCGGCTCAGACGGGCACCCGTGTGCCGACGGCTGAGCTTCTCGCCGAGGCCACGGCCCGGGGTTTGGCACAGGAGGAGCACCCCCGCGAAGAGGGCGTCGAGAACTGCCCCTTCTACTCGGAGGGTCGGTGCAGCACGCCGCTGTTCCCCAGCGACCGAGACTGCTCGTTCCGAGGGACCGATTACCGGAACCTGTGTGCGGATTACGTTGTCCTCGCTGCCAAGCTGACGGGCGCGCAAGTTCCTGACTCTGAACTCCAGACCGAGTTCATCAGGCGTAAGCTCCTGCAGCGCCGCGCGCCCGAAGAGCCCAGCGTTGAGCGGGTCGAACCGCGCGAGGTCTCACCTTGGCACACGCAGGAGGCGCTTGCCACGCTGGTCAAGGACCTGCCGGCATCCGTGTATGGACCGGATGTCACAAGGCGCGTCAAGGCCGAGCTGGTGCAGATCCTCAAACCACTCGGCCGGTCGCTAGATGGGCTTACGGACCGGGGCCTCGGCCTGGCGACGCTAGCCTGGGCAGTCCTGGCCGCCATTCCGGCGATCGTCTTCCACATGCGCTGGCTGGCAGCAGGACTCTGGACCCTCGTCGCGGCGGTCGCCGTGTTTGCCGGATGGCTCTGGCTGGACAACGCCATGGTCGAACCGAAGCGGAAAGCCGCAGTAGACGCGGCCGCGGCACGGTTCTCCGCGAAGTTCCCGCCAGGATCGACCGAGCGAGAGGCAGCGGAGGTCGCACTGCTCCCAGCGATGGCGGGCGCGAACGAGGCTGCTGCTGCGCTACTCGCGGCACTGGGCTCAGAAGGCCAGGTCGTGTGGTCAGAGCCGAGCTCCCGATGACGGGCAGGTCCCCACCCGCCCCGGACGGCACGCCGACCCTTGACACCAGTGGCGCGGGCGTCCCGCCGCGCGACGCCTGCGCCGCGGGGTGGGGGTGTCACCACCCGCCGCTGCTCTTCTGGGCGAGGTTGTAGCACGTCGTCTGCATGAGGCCTGCGCTGATGTCGCTCGCGCTCATGCCGGCGCAGTCGTCCCAGGCGCTGCCTCCGCCACCTCCGCCGTTGCCTCCTCCTTGGGTCAACCCGAAAGCGTCGAGTGCCTGACCGAACTGCTGCGCGTAGACGGCCTGCTCGTCCGGCCCGGCCTGCGCCCATGCGTTGCGCATCTGACCGTAGACCTTCTCCGCGTTCGTCATGAGGTACTGCAGGTCAGGCGACAGCGCGGGGAAGCTCTGCGCGAGGTACTGGCGGAGCGTCGCCACGACCTCCGGTGTGGCAGCGTTCGGGTCGCGGCCGCTGGCGACCCACATGAAGTAGAGCAGCTCCATGGTCGCGTCGAGGTCCGCCTCGCTAAGTGTGTTGTCCTCGCCCTGGCCCCGGGCGAACTCGGGCGCCTCTGCGGTGGCCTTCGCGACCACCTCGCCGCGCCGCTGGACGGCCTCCCAGAGGACCTGCGCCCACTCAATGCCCGCCTTGGCGCCCGTCGACAGGCGGTCCTCGAAAACGGCGCGCACTTCGGCGATCCCCTGGCTGCGCTCCTCGGGCGTGGCCTGCTCCAGGTTCGCGAGGATGCTGCCCGCGGTCTGCGCGATGGTTGCTTTGCCGCCGTCATCGGTCTGCTGGTAGAAGTGGACGAACCGCTCACGCGTGAGTGCGAGCTCGCTCTCGGTGAGGTGCACGCCGAACACCGCCGTCAGCAGCGTGGCGAAGTTGCGCACGGAGCCTTCGGTCAGAGGAGGGTTGCCGTCCGCGAGCACGTCGTCCGCCGACTCAGCCTTGTAGCCCACCTTCATCCGATCGGCCACGCGCGAGAACACGCCGCCCGCTGCGGCCGGCTTCCCGCCGCCGGCGATGGGCGCCGCGCCCTCGACCGTGAGCGTCGCGAGCAGCTTGTCGCCGGCAGCCAGGCCCTGCCCGCCGGCCTGCGGCACGGTGACGGCGGCGGCAACCGCGTGCTTGCCACCAAGCACCACGTACATGCGCATGAGCGACTTGTCGCCGCCGAGTCGGTCTGTCAGCACGGCATCCACGCGAACAGCGTTCATCGCGCCAAGGGTCGCCTTCTCGGGCGCCTCCCGCTCAACGGTGTAAGCTTGCTCGAGGAACCCCAGCACCGACTCAATGACCTGTTCAGCCGTCTGCTCGAGCTGCTCCGGCTTCAGCGGCTCGGCGGACGGGATGACGAGCATCACGACCTCCGCGCCCTCGTCGGGGGAGGCGCACGTCGTCAGGAAAACCCCGTTGCCCATGTCCTGCCGGTTCTGCACCCAGCCGTTCGGCAGGTCGATCGTGAAGACGCCGCCGGGATCGCGGTACGTTGTCAGGCCGTCGTCGGCCGATGCGGCGACCGCCCAGACCGCGACGGCCAGTAGCGCGAGCGCGATTGCTCTCATTGTTGCCATCCCTCTCAGTCTAGGACCCGCGTGTAGCGGTGGCCGCCCATCCCCAAGTCGGCTTCCCTGGCGCCGACGGTGGGATCCACCACGCGTGTTCAGGTATTCTAACTCAGAAAAGCTACAATTGGTACGATGACATTCGTCGCCATCGGTGCCTGCATTCTGGGCCTGCCGGCAACCGACCCACCGAGGAGAAGGTCGCGCGACCGGCGAAGCCGTGGGCCGCCACCTACCTCTGTGTGAGGATGGAACCAGCTCCGGGGCGGCCCGCCCCGACTCGATACCGCGGAGTCAACACGGAGGCCGCAATGAGGCTGCTGACCGTTGGAGCGCTTGCCTGTGTCATCGTGAGTCCGGGCAGGACATCGGGGCTGCCACCATTGGATGAGGGCCCGGTAGACCTGAAGCCTGAGGGGGCTGTCCGCAAGTGGACCGTGCTCGGACCGTTCCCGAACCCCCGCGAGTCTGACACTCGCGCTCGCAGAGCGTTCGACACCGACTGCCTAGAGTCGATCGGCGGCGAGGCGAAGGCTCGCATCTCGGCGGGCACCGAGGTCAGCACAACGGGAGTGGACGGCCAACCGGTCCACCTGACGGCAAGACCGATGGAGACCACCGGCCCCGTGCTGGACTTCGCCGAGCTCTACACGGAGACAGACCTCAGACTGGCCTACGCCTACACCGAGATCAGCGCGTCGCGTGACGGAGAGGCCCTCTTCCTGCTCGGGTCCGACGACGGCGCGAAGGTGTGGGTGAACGGCGCCGAGGCATTCGAGGTCTTCCCTCCGGATGGGCGCGGGCTCACTCCGCGGGCGGATCGCTTCACGGCCAAGCTCCGCAAGGGCGCGAACGCCGTCCTGGTCAAGGTGGAGAACGGCCGGGGCGCTTGGCAGCTCGCGCTTGAGGTGTACGGCACCAGGATGGCCGGCAAGCTCGAAGCCCAGCGCGAGCTCGAGCGGCGAACGCTCGAGTTCCAGGATCAGCAGGTCGGCCCGGCAGGGGCAGGGCCTCAGCACGTCTTCCGTGTGAGCGACGGCTTCCCCAGGATCATCTGGCGAGACGTCGAGCGAGTGCGCGCGCTGGCGGGCGACCTCCCCCTCACCGTCCGATGGTTCAACTCCGGGCTCGATGAGGTGAAGGCCCCGGCCAAGCCGGGGCGCTATGCCGCCATCGTCGAGAGCAGGATGCATGACGGAACACCCGTCAGGCGAGCGATGACCTTCTTCGCCGTGCCGGACGACTCCGGCCCCTACTGGCCTGACTACAGCGTGCCCGCGCCGTACCCCGGCAGGCCCATCGACCCCGTGGTGTGGAAGGAGCACGAGGAAGCCATCGCCCGGTGGTCGGGCGGTCTCTT
>Ga0315279_10002275_pt1 | contig 29340 bp, 23 predicted proteins | sample YL17G06_20_MG_FD_203694 | JGI IMG/M metagenome (GOLD analysis project Ga0315279, IMG submission 203694) | Sediment microbial communities from Yellowstone Lake, YNP, Wyoming, USA - YL17G06_20 | ecosystem: Environmental > Aquatic > Freshwater > Lake > Sediment | place: USA: Wyoming | collected... | reverse complement strand
GTAGCTAATACTTTAGTAATAGCAGCAGTAAGCGTCGTTTTACCATGATCAATATGACCAATGGTACCAACGTTTACATGCGGCTTAGTCCTTTCAAATTTCTCCTTTGCCATATTTACCTCCTTAGATTTCTCCTTTGGCTTTCTTTATAATTTCTTCCTGAACAGTTAAAGGTACTCTTTCATAAGAATGGAAAATCATTGAACTAGTACCTCTTCCCTGAGTAATAGTACGCAATGCTGTCGTATAACTAAACATTGTTGAAAGAGGTACTAGGCAATTTAAAATCTCGGTGTGACCTCTTTCACTTATCCCCTTAACATTTCCTCTTCTTGAATTAATACTATTAATTACTTCCCCCAAAAAATCAATAGGTGTTATTATCTCAACACTCATTATTGGCTCAAGTATATATGGATCTGCTTTTGCAACAGCTTCTTTGAAAGCCTTAGAAGCAGCGATTCTGAAAGCTATTTCGGATGAATCAACCGGGTGATAAGAACCATCAATTAATTCAACTTTCAAATCAGTTACAGGATACCCAAGAAGTGGTCCATTTTCAGAAGCCGAAATAGCTCCTTCTTTCACTGCAGGGATAAATTCCTTTGGAATAACTCCTCCACGCGTCCGATCAACAAATAAAACCCCTTTACCTGCTTCGGCTGGAGACACAAGTATCACGACATGTCCATACTGCCCATGTCCTCCTGTTTGGCGTACATATTTACCTTCTGCTTTTGTTGACTTTGAAATGGCTTCCTTATAGGCAACTTGTGGTCTTCCAACTTTTGCTTCAACAAAATATTCTCTTAAAAGGCGGTCAACAATTATTTCAAGATGTAACTCACCCATACCTGAAATAATTGTTTCCCCTGTATCTTCGTCATACTTGATTTTAAAAGTTGGATCTTCAATTGCAAATTTTGCAAGGGCAGCAGAAAGTTTTTCTTGATCGGCTCTAGTTTTAGGTTCGATTGAGACTGACACAACTGGCTCTGGAAATTCTATATCCTCAAGAATAATAGGATTAGATATACTTGAAATAGTATGTCCAGTATATGCACCTTTCAATCCCGCTATTGCACCTAAGTCACCTGCGCGAATCGAAGAAACCTCTTCCTTTTTATTTGCACGCATTCTTAAAAGCCTTGAAATCCTATGCTTCTCATTTGTTTTGGAATTCAAAACATATGTACCCTCTTCCAAGGTTCCAGAATAAACTCTTACAAAACTAAGAATGCCCGAATAAGGGTCAGTCATTACTTTGAAAACAAGAGCAGCAAGCGGGCCGTTGGGGTTAGAATTTAGACTTATTTCATTATTATTTAAGTCTTTTGCTATTATTTCTCCTTTATCGAGTGGGGAAGGGAGATAATCACAAACGCCATCAAGTAACATTTGCAAACCTTTATTTTTGAAAGAAGAACCAACAAAAATAGGAAAAGCTATACTAAACATCGTTGCTCTTCGAATAGCATTTTTTAAAATTTCATTAGGAACCGTTCCTTCTTCAAGATATATTCTCAAAGCCTCTTCATCTACGTCGGCTACTGCCTCGATTAATTCTTCTTTTCTCTTCAGGGCTTCGTTCATAAGATTCTCAGGAATTTCTTCAACATCGAAAGTTTCGCCAGATGGATCTCTAAAAATATAAGCTTTTAAGTCAATAAGATTAATTAAACCAATCAACTCGTCTTCTTGACCTATTGGAATCTCTAAAACAAGTGGTTTTGCATTTAACTTTTCTTTTATACTTTTGATAGTATCAAAAAAAGAAGCCCCAATCCTGTCCATTTTATTAATATAAATAATTCTGGGAACTCTATGTCTATCAGCCTGTCTCCATACTGCTTCAGATTGAGCCTCAACTCCTTCGACTGCAGAAAAAATTACTACAGCCCCATCCAGCACACGAAGCGAGCGCTCAACTTCTGCTGTAAAGTCAACATGCCCGGGAGTATCGATAATGTTAATTTGATATCCTTTCCAAAAGCATATTATAACGGCGGAGGTTATAGTAATGCCTCTTTCTCGCTCTTGAACCATCCAATCAGTGACAGTATTACCATCATCTACATCTCCTATTCGGTAAGTGCTTCCTGTGTAATAAAGAATCCGTTCGGTAGTAGTAGTCTTGCCTGCATCAATATGAGCGATTATACCGATATTCCTTATCTTATCAAGATTTACTTCAAGAGCCACAAAAAATCCTCCTACCACCGTAAATGGGAATAAGACCTATTTGCTTCTGCCATCTTATGAACATCCATTTTCTTTTTATAAGCTACTCCTGCCTCGTTCGAGGCATCAATAATTTCTTCAGAAAGCTTCTCAGTCATTGGCTTGCCTTTCTTACCTCTTGCAGCTTTTATAATCCACTTTAACGCAACCTTTTGTCCTCTATCTTTGTCCATTTCAATCGGTATCTGATAAGTGGCACCTCCAACTCTTCTTGGTTTTACTTCTACAAGTGGTCTTACTTTTTCAACAGCAAGTTCAAAAACCTCAATTGGATCTTTTTTTGCTTTTTCTTTAACGATTTCAAATGATTTGTAAACAATTTTCTCTGCAACACTTTTACTGCCTCCTTCCATAAGGTTGTTTATAAGTTTGGCTACAAGAACGCTTCTATAAACTGGATCAGGGAGAATTTCTCTTTTAGGAACTGGTCCTTTACGAGGCATTATGCACCTCCCTTGTTTTTAGGTTTCTTTGTCCCATACTTCGAACGTCCTCTCATCCTATCGGTTACACCAGCCGTATCAAGGGTCCCTCGAATAATATGGTATCTAACGCCTGGCAAATCCTTAACTCTTCCACCTCTCACAAGAACCATTGAATGCTCTTGAAGATTATGTCCGATTCCACCAATATAAGCTATTACTTCTTCTCCATTGGTAAGCCTCACCTTTGCAATCTTTCTTAAAGCAGAGTTTGGCTTTTTAGGAGTCATTGTCCTTACCTGCATACAAACTCCTCTCTTCTGAGGACACTTCTGCAATGCAGGAGTTTTAGTTTTAATTTTTTTACTACTACGCTTCTTTCTAACTAATTGGTTAAACGTACTCATTCAATTTATCCTCCTACTTACTTTTCACCACACAAATAACAATTATACCAAAACAATCAAACAAGTCAAGAAATTTTTTAAGCATCATCATTTTTCAAAGTCCATATTGGTGCCTGCAGGTATTTTTTTACCAACTATTATCGATTCTTTCATTCCTCTCAAGAAGTCAATTTTGCCTTTAATTGCAGCCTCTGCAAGAACTCTCGGGGTTTCCTGGAAGGAGGCAGCGGATAGGAAGCTATCAGAGGAAAGTGCAGTCCTTGTAATACCGTTTATTATTGGTCTGAATTTGGCAATCATTTTACCTTCTAACTGTATAATTCTGTTTATTCTAAGAACATCATCTCTATTAACGGTTTCTCCCTCATAAAATTGGGTATCTCCAGGATTTTGTATTTGAACTTTATCAAACATCCTCTTAGTAATAATCTCTATATGTTTAACGTTTATATCAACACCTTGTGACTTATATACTTTTTCAATTTCTTGGACAAGGTATCGTGCAGCAAAGTTTATTCCTTTAATTCCAAGCAACTCTCTTGGGTCCAAAGAGCCATCGCTTAGAATATCGCCTACTCGTACATAATCACCAGTTTTAACTTTTAATTTTTTGTCCCTTGGTGCAACGAGTTTTGTTTTTTCTCCTCTACTATTTATTAAAGTTATTGTTTGCTTTACCTTGTCGATTGAAACTTCTACCTTACCTGAAAGAGACGCTATAATGGCTTTACCCTTAGGACTTCTTGCACTGAAAAGTTCCTCGATCCTCGGTAATCCTTGAGTAATATCTTCAGCAGCAATACCTCCTGTATGGAAAGTCCTTAGAGTTAACTGAGTTCCAGGTTCCCCAATTGATTCAGCAGCTACAACACCAACAGATTCACCTACTTTCACTTCTTTTCTTGAAGAGAGGTCAATTCCATAACATTTTACGCATACGCCATGATCTGTTTTACATGTAATTGGTGAACGAACCTTAACCTTTTTAATACCAAAACTTTCAATTTTATTAGCTATCTCCTTAGTAATAAGCTGATTACGTTTAATAAGCAATACAGGATCATTTTCATAAATGTCTACTTTGTCTATATTGAATTTTTTAAGCTTTTTAATAAGACCTGAGTCGATTTTATCTCCCTTTGTAGCTATTACTTCTCCTGTATCTTTATCAATAATATTATCAGCTAAAATGTTTTCTAATACTTTCTTAGAAACTTTTAAGGACGACGCTGTTTGAGAAGCAAAAATATCTTTAGCAGCATATCTACCCCATATTTGGTCAGCAATTGATAAAACAGGTTTATCTCCCGATCCACCTTCTGTAATTGCTTCTATATCTATCCCATCGATATGATCTTCAATTTGAATACTTTTAATGCCAAATTTATCCAGAAACTCGGCTTGTTCAACACTTAACGTATCTCCTTTATGTATAAATACTGTATTATTATTAGGATTTTCAACATCTTCCGCAGAAACCCTTCCTATAACTTTATGAGAGAGATTTTCGGCAATTTCTTCTCCTATTTTTGTTGGATAAATAGTTCTCATAGCACAATCATCCTCTTTAACTATAATTTCATGCGCTACATCAACAAGCCTTCTAGTAAGATACCCTGCATCTGCAGTTTTAAGAGCAGTATCAGCTTGCCCCTTCCTTGCTCCATGTGTAGACAAAAAGTATTCAAGAACTGTTAACCCTTCCCTTAAGTTAGACTTAATAGGAAACTCTATGATTTTACCAGTTGGTCCAGCCATTAAGCCTCTCATTCCAGACATTTGAGTAATCTGTGTAGCGCTTCCTCTTGCACCAGAATTCGCCATCATATAAAGTGGATCAAATTTTTCAAAATTAGAGAAAACTGCTACTTCAATCTTTTTCGCAACATCCTGCCAAACATCTACTATTTTCTTATATCTATCTTCTTCTGAAAGAAGCCCTTCTTCATAATTTTTATTAATTTTTGCAGTTTTTTCGTCGCCTTTTCTGACGATCTCGGTTCGCTTATCAGGAATTTTTACATCATCAATGCCTATACTTATTCCAGCGTTCGTTGAATAGCTAAAACCAACTTCTTTCAGATTATCAAGAAGTATATCCGTTTTTACAAGGCCGAATTTATCATAGAATTCTGAAACAATTTTTCCAACCTCTTTTTTATCTATAACCTTATTAATAAACTTAAATTTACTGTCTTCCTCATTTTCATCAAAAATCCCTTCTCTAATTCTGGAGTTAAAAATAACTCTTCCAACTGTTGTTTCAATTACTTCTTTGCCTATCAAATATCTTATTTTATCATGAAGTCTTAAAACACCTTTTTCATATAACAATTCAACCTCGTAAGGACAATCCAGAAGTTTAGGATAAGTTCTGCCCTTTTCGTCAATAAGGGTAAGATAATAGGTTCCGAGAATCATATCCTGAACAGGAGTATCCAGAGGTTCGCTATGAGCCGGAGACAAAATATTATGCGCTGAAAGCATCAACAGCCTGGCTTCAGTCTGAGCAGATATTGAAAGAGGTAAATGTATGGCCATTTGATCTCCATCAAAATCAGCATTAAAAGGAGTACAAACAAGTGGAGATATCTGTATTGCTTTGCCTTCTATTAAAATGGGCTTAAAGGCCTGGATACTTAACCTATGTAATGTAGGTGCTCTATTGAGAAGTACAACATAGTTCTTAGAAAGATCTTCTACTGCCTTCCACACTTCAGGCGTTGGATTTTCAACAAGTTCTTTTGCTCTTCTTTTGTTGAAGCCTAATTTGGAAAGTTCATATATAACAAAAGGTTTAAACAGCTCAAGAGCCATTTCTTTAGGGATTCCACATTGGTCTATTTTTAAGTCTGGCCCTACAACAATTACAGCTCTTCCTGAATAATCAACTCTTTTCCCAAGCAAATTTTCCCTAAAACGCCCTTCTTTTCCCTTAAGAATATCAGTGAGAGATCGCAGAGGTTTTCTTGTAGAGCTCATTACTGGATATGGTCTTCTTCCGTTGTCAAAAAGAGCATCTACTGCTTCTTGCAACATTCTCTTCTCGTTTTGCAACATAATATCAGGAGCATTAACTTCAAAAAGTTTCTTTAGTCTATTATTCCTATTTATGACTCTCCTGTAAAGTTCATTTAGGTCATCGGAAGCATATTTGCCACCTTCGAGTGGAACCAATGGTCTCAAGTCCGGAGGAATAACAGGCATTGCTGTAAGAACCATATCTTCCGGTTTTATATTATTAGCGAGTAAGCCTTCAACAACACTAAGAAGCCTTACAGCAATAATTTTATCTTGTTTAACGCCGCCTTTAAGTTTTTCAAGAGCTTGCTCTTTAAGTTTATTTAAATCGATTCGCTCAAGTAAATCTTTTATTGCTTCTCCACCTTTTTTGGCAGCAAAATCCAAACCTTCGGATTTATACGTCCTATATTCGTCATCTTTAAGTATTTGTTTGAAACGTAATTTGGTCTTTTTAGGATCTACTACAACAAATGAATCAAAGTAAATTACTTTTTCTATTTCTTTTGCCGGGACATCAAGCAAAAGACCTATATAATTTATATTATTTTTAAAGTACCAAATATGAACAACCGGGGAAGCTAACTCAATATGTCCAAACCTCTCCCTCCTAACAGAAGAAGGTAAAATTTCAACACCACACGTAGAGCAAACCAAGCCTTTATATTGAATGCCTTTAAGTTTTCCGCAATGGCATTGATAGCTATGCACAGGACCAAAAATTCTTTCACAGAAAAGTCCATTTAACTCTGGAGAATATGTCCTGTAACTATAAGTTTCTCCTTTTGTAACTTCTCCGTGTGACCATTTCCTTATCTCCTCGCTTGAAGTAAGGACTATTTTAAGAGCTTCTATGTCTCTGTTTCCCAAAAAACTCACCTCCGTTTACTCTTCCTTCCCCTTTTTTAACTGAGACTCCTGGATTATCTTATCAGCTATTTTAGGAGGCACTTGTTCGTAATGAGAAAATTCCATTGTAAATTCTCCCGTTCCTTGAGTTATTGAATTTAGATCATTTGCATAATTCAAAATTTCTGCAAGAGGAACAAGTGCTTCAATTATTTGTTTGTTGTTTTCTATTTTCATTCCAAGGACTTTTCCCCTTTTGCTATTGAGGTCACCAATCACATCTCCCATATATTGCTCATCTACAAGTACGGTAATCTTTTCAATTGGCTCGAGTAAAATAGAATTTCCTTGTTCAAGGGCTTTTTTCAAAGCCATAGAACCTGCTATTTTAAAGGCCATTTCAGAAGAATCTACAGGATGATATGAACCATCAACTACCGCCACACCAATATCTGCAACAGAAAATCCTGCAAGCATACCACTTCCCATAGCCTCTTTAACGCCTTTTTCAATAGCCGGAATATACTGTTTAGGTATCGAGCCTCCGAATATTTTGCTCTCAAAATTCAATGCTTTACCTCTTTCAATAGGCTCTACTTCAAGTAAACAATGGCCATATTGCCCGTGGCCACCCGTTTGCTTTTTATACTTTCCTTCAACTTTGATTTTTGTGGTTATTGTTTCCCTATATGGAACCTTAGGGACTGCTAAATCTATGTTCACTCCGTATCTTTGACTTAGCTTTTCTGTTACAACAGAAAGATGGGTTTCGCCAATTCCAGAAATTAGCTGCTCCTTCGTTTCAAGGTTCTTAGACACCTTCAATGTTGGATCTTCTTCAATAACCCTTGCTAAACCTATACTCATCCTATCTTCATCATTCTTAGTTTTGGGTCTCATAGACTTTTCTAGCATTGGCTCTGGAAACTTTATAATAGGGTATAAAATTGAATTATCTCTATCTGACAGAGTATCATTTGTTTGAGTAACTGTTAGTTTTGTAATAACGCATATATCTCCTGCAATTACTTCATCAACTGCTTCTTGCGCAGAGCCTGTTAAAAATAAAAGTTGTGATAATTTTTCAAGAGCATCTTTACTGCTATTATATACTTGTGAATTTGACTTTAGAATTCCTGAATAAATTTTAGTAAATGAAAGTTTACCAACATAAGGATCGCTTAAGGTTTTAAAAACAAAAGCAGAAAAAGTCTCATCAGTAGAAATTTTCATTTTTTCCAACTCATTATTCTTTGGATTAGTTCCTTCAATATTTCCAATATCCTCAGGACTTGCCATAAAATCTACAATAAAATTCAGAAATTCATCTATTCCAATAAGTGAAAGGGCAGAACCAGCAAAAAGAGGAAAAAAGTTTTCCCTAATAAATGCATTTCTTAAACCTACTTTAATGTCTTCGGGTGACAACTCTCCACCTTCAAGATACTTTTCAAGGAGTGAATCATCTCCTTCCGCTGCAATTTCACGAAGCTGTTTTTTAAACTCTTCAACGGTTTCAGAATCATTCAACCCCTGGTCTTTTCCGTCAAACAAGCTAAAAACACTAGATAGTTTACCATTTTCGTATATTGGGACAGTGACAGGTATGACTTTCATTCCAAAAGTCTGTCTCACTTGTTCTACTATTTTTAAGAAATCTGTACCCTCTAAATCAAGTTTATTTACAAAAAATGCACGAGGTTTATGCCCATTCTCAAGAAATTTCCAATATTTTTTAGTTTGTATTTCTATTCCACCTGCTGCATTTATAAGCATCAATCCATTATCTCCACCTCGAATGCCACTAAGCACTTCTCCGACAAAATCAGAATATCCCGGTGTATCAATATAATTAACTTTGACTCCATTGTACTCAAAAGGAATGATTGAAAGACTTATGCTAAATTTCCTCTCCTTTTCCTCAGGCTGATAATCTGAAACTGTATTTCCATCCTCTACTTTTCCTATTCTTCCAATTATTTTCCTTTTAAAAAGAATAGCTTCGGATAGCGTTGTCTTCCCTGCATTTCCATGGGACACTACAACTAAATTTCTAATAGATTTGGTTTCGTTAACCTTCATTAACTTCCTCCTTATCTTTATTAGAATTTAAAGTGACAGAAACATTTTTAGAAGTTATAATCGGAATCTTCTTTAGTTTTTCTGCCTTTTCCTCTGGTAACACTTTTAGGTCAAGGGCTAATCCCCTAAGACTTCTTTGTAGAACATTAAATGATTCAGGAACTCCAGTTTCAAACATTGTGTTTCCTTTAGCAATTTCTTCATATGCTCTTTTTCTACCCTCAAGATCGTCAGATTTTATGGTAAGCATTTCCTGTAAAAGACTTGCCGCACCATAAGCTTCAAGCGCCCAGACTTCCATTTCTCCTAATCTCTGTCCTCCAAATTGAGCCTTGCCTCCTACCGGTTGTTGTGTAATAAGAGTGTATTTTCCTACCGATCTTGCATGTATTTTATCTTCAGCAAGATGATTTAATTTTAATATATAAAATTCGCCAACTGTAACCTTATAATTGAAGGATTTACCTGTTCTTCCATCATATAAAACAAACTGGCCTGAATCATTCAAACCAGCTTCTTTTAATAATCCCCTCACTTCCTTTTCGGATGCGCCGTTAAAAGAAGGCGTTATAACTCTCAAATTCAATTTTCTTGCCGCCAAACCGATATTTGCCTCAAGTATCTGCCCGAGGTTCATCCTTGAAGGAACACTCAAAGGACTCAAAATGACATCAATAGTAGTACCGTCTTCAAGATATGGAAGATCTTCCTCCGGAACAATTTTGCTTATTACACCTTTATTTCCATGCCTTCCAGCAAGTTTATCACCAACAATGATCTTTCTCTTTTTAGCTATAAAGATCTTTATCAGTTTAATTGCAGTTTTTGCGAGCTCATATCCTTCTTCCCTTGAAAATACCTGAACATCAACAACCGTTCCACCTTCTCCGGGTGGCACTCTGAAAGAACTATTTTTAATATTACCAGGTCTATTATTAAAAAGTGCTCTAAATAGTTTAGCCTCGTTTGTTTCCTCTTCTTCGGGGAAGGGTGTAATTTTTCCTACAAGCAGGTCCCCAGGTTTAACCTTTGAACCAATTTTTACTATACCACTCTCATCAAGGAATCTTTTGGCTTCCTTTGATACATCCGGGGGATCAATAGTTAATTCTTCAGGACCTTGTTCCGTTTCATGCTGTTCTACAGTATATTCTTTTATATGAACAGAAGTTAAACGATCCTCACTTACAAGCCTTCTACTTACAATCATTGCATCTTGATAATTAAAACCATACCAGGACACATAAGCAACAAGTGCATTTATCCCAAGGGCAAGTTCCCCCTGCTTTGTAGAATAACCTTCGACTATTGGTTCTCCTTTTTTGATTTTTTGCCCCTTTGTTACAATCGGCCTTTCATTTCTACAGGTATCCTGGTTAGTCCGTTGAAATTTTCTTACACTATAAATTTCTTCTTTTTTAACTTTAATTCGTGTGATACCATTTCCAGCTAAGTTATGAAGCTTTTCTACATTTAACAATTCACCCTTTTTGACAATGATATCTTTTTTTCCACTCATGGAATAATAATTCTCAGCAACTACTCTATCAGCTATGTCAAGGTTTATTTTACCAAGGAAAAACTTTTCAATTTCAACAGGAGAATAAACAAGAAGGTCTGTTACTCCTTTATCATACAATTCTACTAAAAGGTTTTCAGTTATACTATTCACAAATTGCATGGTCTTTTTAGTATTAATAAGGGTTCCGTATAGTCCTTTTCCAATAATATTTTTTCCTAACGAAGTAAGAGTCAAATAGAACACAGGCTTCATAACTATACGGCCATCTTCTTCCACTTTTATTTCCTTTATTCCGCTTGAAAAGAGTCTGTTCAGTTTTGTATCAGATATCTTTTGACCTTGCTCGATGATTGGCTTATTCTTCTTACTCACTATAGTTTCCTGAGCTATAAAGTTTATCACAAGTTCATTTTTTTCTGTTTCAAAACAGTTTATTACGGAAAATTTTTGTATCTTATCTTGCTCTATTATAGAAATTTGCTCTATTCCTTTTGAAATCAATTTATCAATTATTGAAGGAGTTAATCTCTCTCCTATGAATTTACTATAATCTTCTATATCTGGTTTAAATTCAAAAAGTATTATTTCTTTCTGTTTTGACCTATTTAAAAGATTCGATTTCAGATCTTTAGCTTCCCTATAAACAGAAACTTCCTCTTCTTCAGCATTATCCGGCACAATATGGACTTCGCTTCCTGAAACATTAGATACTATTCCATCTTCCTCTGCAAGCGATAGATCCACATCATCAAGTGCAATTCTGCGCTCCATACCAGTAGAGACTCTTGATAGGTCAGGGGCAAGCAATGGCACTGCTTGCCTTTGCATATTACACCCCATAAGGGCTCTATTTGCATCATCATGCTCAAGAAAAGGAATTAAAGCTGCAGAAGCACTGATTACCTGTTGAGGCACAATATCCATGAGTTGCACCTTTTCTCTTGGGACAGCACGAGGCAGGATTTCGCCAGATTCGGAACGCTCTCTTGCAATTACAAAATCACTTATTATTCTTCTTTTTTCATCTACAGGAGTATTAGCCTGAGCAATAATATATTTTTCCTCTTCATCAGCAGTAAGCTCAACTATCTTGTTTGTTACAACACCTTTATTAACCTTCCTATAAAGAGCAGTTATAAACCCATATTTATTTATTCCAGCATATGTTGTTAACGAGTTTATCAACCCAATGTTTTGGCCTTCAGGAGTTTCAATGGGACAAATTCTACTATAGTGTGAATAGTGCACATCCCTAACTTCAATTCCAGCCCTTTTTCTATGCAATCCACCAGCACCAAGAGAGCTCAATCTTCTTTTATGAGTAATCGAAGACAAAGGATTAATCTCCTCCATAAATTGTGATAGTTGACTTGCTCCAAAAAATTGTCTTAATTGTCCAGAAATAGTTTTAGCACTAATTATTTCTGTAAGCTTTATTTCCTCAGGCTTAGTAATAGAAATCCTATCCTTAGCATTTCTATGAACCTTTGCTGCTCCCCTTTCAAATTCTTCTGCAACAAGTTCTCCAATTGTTCTGATTCTACGATTCGAAAGGCTATCTATGTCATCCTCTTTTGTAATTCCTTCACGAATACCTAATAAATAACTGACTATATCTATATAATCTTCCTTAGTCAAAATTTTGCTTGTGCTGTTTTTCTCAAACTTTTTATTAATCTTATACCTTGAAACCGGAAAGTACTCATTTTTTTGAGGATCATTTAAAAGTCCATTAACAAGCTCTTCAGCGGCCTCAATAGTTACCCTCTCCCTTGGATGGAAAAGTTTATATATTTCAATTCTAGCTTCATTAGGGTTATTTGTTCTATCTTTTTTAAGAGTTTGTTCCACCCAAAAATCTATACCTTTTACTTTTACGAAAGTTTTTTCAATATCATGTTTAAGAAGCTTTGCTAGGATTTCATCGGTGAAAACTGAGCCTGCTTTTGCAATAATTTTCCCATCGCTTGTTGAAATATTTTCAACAAGCTCTTTGCCTAAGGCAATTTCATAAGAAAAAGGTGAAGTCGTAAGTATTTCTATAGTCATTGGCCTTACAAAAGTAGAGAGAATTTCATCATTTCCAGAAAAACCTACTGCCTTTAAAACTGCAGTCATTGGTATTTTTCTCATCTTCTTTTTGAGCCTTATATACATCACGTTGTCTCGCCCTACTTCTATTTCCATCCAATTTCCTCTATCAGGAATAATTGTTACAAGGTAATTAGTCACGCCTGTTTCGGAATCTTTAGAAGTCTGGAAAAATATTCCAGGAGACCTTATAAGTTGTTGCACAACAACTCTTTTTCTTCCATTTATTAAAAAAGAACTGTCTGGCAACATCAAAGGAACATCGGCAATATAAACATCTTGCTCTTTAATTTCTCCAGTATTTTTGAATATCATTCTGAAACGAGCATTGACTCTTGCCTCATAGGTAGCACCAACCCTTAAACAATCTTCAATTGGTCTTACAGGATTATCTACAGAATAATTTACATACTCCACCTTGATGTTCTTTGTGTCAACTGGAAAAATTTTACTTAATATTTTCCCAATCCCTCTTTCTAAAAAATCTTTATAAGATGTTTTTTGAATATGAAGAAGATTTGGAACGGGAAAAGTACTCTTCGTCTTGCTAAAATCCCGTATTTCTTCCATTTAACCTCCTTGAACTTGAATGCACAGGCTTAAATTATAATTATTTTTAATCTCCTGTCAAGTGTAATATTTTCCCCGTATAAATTGCCCACTTTTTCCTCCAGTTTTTTTAATTAAGAATATTTGATCAATTTCAATATTTTTATCAAAAGCCTTGCACATATCGTATATAGTAAGTGCAGCTGTTGCAACAGCGTTAAGAGACTCCATTTCAGCTCCGGTTTTCCCAACTACAGTTACTTCGCTTTCTATTTCTATTGAAGTTGGTTTTTCTTTTGGAAAAAAAATTAAATCTACATAAGTCACATTCAATGGGTGGCAAAGCGGTATAACCTCGCCAGTTTTTTTAGCTGCCATGATACCTGCTATTTTTGCTACCGTAAAAATATCTCCCTTTGTTATCTTTCCTGTAAGGATCTTTTTAAATACTTCTGAATTCAATAGAACGCGCGCATGTGCCCTTGCCTTTCTCAAAGAACTTTCTTTTTCAGTTACATCTATCATTCTGATATTACCGCTTTCCTCTTTTTTCTTCATGAAGCCCTCCAACAATTTTTAAAATTAAACAACCAAACATAAAAAATTAACTGTTTTACTATGAATAATTAAGAATAATTTTGCCATATTCTCCATCAAAACCAGGGAATTTAATAACTTTTTCATTTCTTATGCTTATAATCCCTTCCGCTATTTCAATAGGAAGGGAACTTATGAGGTCGCTTTCTTTTGCGAAAAGAAGAATATTAATTTCATTTTTAAAGATATCTATAGCTTTCTTGTATTCTCTATCAACAGCTAAAGATTTATTACTTTTATGGATAACTTGAGAAATAATACCTTTGAGAGGAATAGTGTGAAAATACTTAATTTTAGATAACATGTTTTTATAAGAATTTCCAGATAGTTCTAACAAACGGTGAAATACCCCATAAGTCAACGGTTTGCCGCACACTGAACAGTTCAAATGCGAAGTACTATCTGGTAAAACAGAAAAATTACACTTACGGTGGCCATCTGCAAAATATTTTCCTTCTTCCGGGAAATATTCAAGAGTAAAAAGAAATCGTTCTGGTGTATAGTTTTTAATCACAGAAAAAAGATCTTCATAGCTTTTAATATCCTTAAATATTGTAGCTTCTCTACCAATTTGATCTGGAGAATGTGCATCGGAATTCGAAATTGTAGTAAAATTCCTGAGACTATTTATTCTATAACACATACCGGGATCTGCACTCAAGCCTGTTTCTACTGCGAAAATTTTATCTGTATTCTCTTCAAAGCAATCTTCAATCGCATCAAAACCCGATTTAGAACCAAGTATTCCAAACCAAGGAGTAAATATATGAGCTGGAATAATTTGAATATCATCATCAACATTTTTAAGTATTGAGAGTAACTGCCTTCCACCTATAAATATATTAGGTCTAGAGGATGTTTCCAGATTGCCAAACTTTCTTAACAAATTTCTAGACTTCTCAACAGATTTAATTGAAGGAAATGTTAAAACTAAATGAACTTTTCTCAATTTATTACACTTTTCAAAAATAAGGTTAATTTCAGAACTTAAAATGAATCTTATTTTATCAAACAGATAAAACCCATTTCCCTCTTGCTCTAAATTTTTTTCTAACTCTAGCTTCCAAGGATTAAAAAGCACATCGCCAGTTCCAATAATGGTAATACCTTTCATTTTTGCAAAAGTTAAAATATTGTCAACAGTCATTCTATTGCTTGCTGCAATACTAAAATGTGAGTGTAAGTGCAAATCTAAAACATCTATCACTTACATCTCCAAAAAGAAAGTCTTAAAACAAGCAATACGAATCTCAACGGGTCAAGAATTTGGTTTATCTTGCTTTTTGCTTCTACTCTATAAATAGTATCTATTTCTACAAAACCAATCTTAAACCCACAACGAGCTGCCTTAATAAGCATTTCTGTTTCCATTTCATATCTTTTGGATTCAAATTTAACTTTTTCAACCAATTCCTTCTTTATGATTCGATATCCTGATTGACTATCCAGAATTTTTGTTTTGCATGCAAGAGTCAAAAGAAATGACGAAAAAGAGTTTGCAAAAATCCTGATAGCAGGCATTTTTGGGGTAGCAAATTTTCTTGCCCCTACAACCAAATCAAAACCTTGATTTAATTTTTCAATAAATTTTGGTATGTCGTCAGGATTATGCTGACCATCTCCATCTATAGTCAAAATGGCATCCGCTCCAAAATTAATTGCATAGGAGAACCCCACTTTCATCGCATCTGCTTTTCCAAGGTTCTCTTCATTCTTGTAAACCATTGCGCCGCCCCTTTCTGCTTCAACAGAAGTCATATCCCTTGAGCCATCATCTATAACTACCACCTTATCTACATATTTTTTTACTCTTTCAACAACAAATCTTATATTTTTCTCTTCATTATACGAAGGTATAATAGCTATAAGCATTTATATTCCTCAAAATAATCAAAAAAGTTAAACCATTGATCCGGATACTTCCTAACTAAACATTCGAGTGTTTCGGCAAATTTTTTTACATATTCCTGAACAAATTCTTCTTCATTCTTATTTCTATCAACTATTATTTCATCTGAAAGATGCGCATGATATCTGCCATTTTCTTTTACGAGGCAACCAATTGCACTTCTTGCACCAGATTTATGCGCAAGCACTCCAATTCCCTTTGGAAAAGTAATACATTTCCCCATAAACCGGACTCTTGCGCCATCGTGGTTAATATCCCTATCGCTTACAATAGTTGCGATTTCATTACTTCTAAGGGCTTTGTAAACACCTACGGCACCACCCTTAAATGGATGCACAACAAGATTTCCTTTACCTCTAAGTTGCTGGAAAATTTTCTCAACTTTCGCATCTGGCTGAGAAAGCCCAATGCCATGAGCTCTAAATCCAAGATATCCAATAACAAAACCTGCAAGTTCCCAGTTTCCAAGGTGTGCTGTAGGTATAATAATGCCATTATTAGAAGAACATAGTTCATCCAACCTTTCTTTAATTCCACTAAATTCAGCAATGTGTGATATTTCACTTAAGTCGCAGTATAGAAACATAAAATAGTCCCTTATATTTAATAAAAAGTTTATAAACGACATTCTTGTAGCTTTTTTTATTCTAGAAACATCTTCCTTGCCAAGCACTATTTCAATATTCTTATAGACAACTCTTCTTTTCCCTGGAGAGAATAAATATACACAAAAACCAAAGAAATAAGCCAGAGCAGTTGTTAAAGGACGAGGTAGTATTTTTATAAGAAATATTCCTAATTTATAAAGAAAAAACATTATTATTTATCCAGCAATATTGGATGAGAAGAAATATAAACTGAATCAGTATTTCTTCTTTCCGTAACTTCTTCGAGTCGTGGAATGAAAGTCTTGTTTCCAAGCATCTCTTTTACGTCGTCCTCTCTTGCTCCATTTGACAAAAGATGTATAAATATCGAATTCCTAAGTATTTGAGGCGAAATCGCTTTATTCAAACCTGCATTAACAGTACATTTTTTAACTATAAGATAAATGCTTTGCCTGGTAAGTCCTTTGCCGCTTCTCTCAACAAACAAATATCCTTTGCCGGTTTTATTGTGTATCTTCATAATTCGTTTCCGCTCAATCAAATATTCATTAATAACCTCAGCAATGTTTTCTCCAAAGAGCAATCGTCTATTAAACTTACCCTTAACTTCAATAAATCTATTTTTAAGATTAAGATCCTTCGTTTTAAGATTTTTTAATTCCGAAGCTCTTATCCCGGTAGCATAAAGAACAAGAAATATTGCTTTGTCTCGTTTAGGAAAGAAATCTTTCCCTTTTATCATTTCTATTACTTTCTCGATATCTTCAACGCTAACATTTTTATACTCTGCCTTTTGTTTTTCAATTTTTATTTCATTAATTGGTTTACTTAAATTAACTTTATAGTTTATTCGAATATAATTTAAAAATTTTTTTATTGAAGATTTGTTTCTTCCTAAAGTAGTTCCTTTGCACTTACTCTTGATTCTCTTGAAATAATCTAAAATTAAACCTTCTTTTAAATCGTCAAGATTTTCTATTTTATTTTGTCTCGCAAATAAAATAAAATTATCAACATCATTTTTATACGCAAAGAGTGTATTATTAGAAAAAGATTCAGTTTGCTTTAGGTGTTTAAAAAATAATCCGGAAACTGCCAACAAATTATTATTTTTTTGCATAATACATCTCCTTCCAAAATAATAGTCCAATCAAAGTTTTAGCATCCTTAATCTTGTTTGAAAATATATAATCATCTATTCTATCAATTGGAACTAAAAATGATTGCAGTTCTTCGCCCTGGTCAAACTTAGTCTCTCCCTCTCTAAATTTATTGGCATAAAATACTGAAATCTTTTCATCCACAAAGCCGGGGGTCGAATAAAACTCAACCAATAACTTTAAGTCAACAGGTACTAATGATGTCTCCTCCTCTAATTCTCGCAAAGCACATTGTTCAGGAGTCTCACCATCTTCAATTCTACCAGCGGGGATCTCTATAATAACTTCATTCACTGCAGGTCTAAATTGTTTTTCAAATATAATATTTCCCTTAAACTCTGCTACAATTGCAACTGCATTGGACCCATAGCTAACAATTTCTCTTTCCCATACACTTTTATCGCTATTTTCAACTATTTTTTTATAAATAGTCAGGGCTTTCCCCGAATAAATCTTCTCCTGCTCTAATATTTTCATCAATGTTCACTAATAATATCTTTAACTTTAAGAAGTCTTACTATGTTTTCTCTCTCGAGCTCTTCTAGCTTATCCGTGATGTACTTAACAGTTTCTATCAAATTTGGTATCATAACATACTCAAGCGCATTAACTCTTCTTCTTACTTTGGAGATCTCCAAAGAAATAAGGAAAAGTTCTTGCTGAATGGAAGCGAGCTCTACCATTTTATCAAGAAGCCTTCTGAAATCTATAAAAACACGATCTAAAGGTGTTTCTGTAAATAAATATGGGTATGAAAAAGCCTGTCCTTCTGTCTTGAGCGAAAAAACTGGATAGTGAACGTTCATAATTGATATTTCTTTTGATGAAAGATTTATTGTAAAGCTACTTCCAGAGAAAAGAGATTCCAATTCTTCCTGGGAATAAGCTGAAGTAAAAATGTAATACCTTTTAATCAAATTGGAAAACTCTTTATCAAAATCGCTTCTTTTTTTGATAAATTGATTTGCTACATCAAGGAAATTCCTCATTAATCCCTCAAGTTTTTCTTTTAAGAGCTTATGGCCCCTTTCTGCAAGAATGAGTCTATCTCTGAGCCTTAAAAGCTCCATTCTTGTAGGATTTACATTAAGAAGCATTCTGAACTGTTCCTTTCTTAATATATTTCGAGAGATACTTATCAATAAACTGAGGTCTTATTCGCTTTAATTCCTCAACAGGTATCATCGAAAGTAATTCCCATCCAACATCAAGAGTTTGTTCAATTGTGCGATTTTCTTCTATTCCCTGTCTTACAAATCTATCTTCAAATTCGTCTGCAAACCTTACAAAGATTAAGTCAGTCTTTGTTAAAGCACTCTCTCCAAGCACTGTAACAAGTTCTCTTGCCTCTCTTCCTCTCGCATATGCTGCAAAAAGTTGATTCAGAACATCGGGGTGGTCCTCTCTCGTTTTACCTTTACCAATTCCTTTATCTTTAAGCCTTGATAGAGAAGGAAGTACATCAATTGGAGGGTATAGTCCTTGTTGAAATAGAGTCCTGCTAAGGAATATTTGCCCTTCGGTAATATAACCAGTTAAATCTGGTATAGGATGTGTTTTGTCATCCTCTGGCATTGTCAAAATAGGAATTTGCGTAATTGAGCCAGTTTTACCTTTAATTCTACCGGCTCTTTCATAAATTGTTGCGAGGTCAGTATACATATAACCTGGATAACCTCTCCTGCCTGGAACCTCTTTACGAGCTGCAGAAATTTCTCTCAAAGCTTCACAATAATTAGTCATATCTGTAAGAATCGCGAGAACATGCATTCCAAGTTCAAAAGCAAGGTATTCCGCCACAGTTAACCCAAAACGAGGCGTTGCAATTCTTTCAATAACAGGGTCACCTCCAAGGTTAAGGAAAATAACAGACCTTTCAAGTGCTCCGGACTCTCTGAAATTTTGTATAAAATAATTTGCTTCTTCAAAAGTTATGCCCATTGCAGCGAAGACAACTGCAAATTTTTCTTCAGCACCTAATACTTTTGCCTGTCGAGCAATTTGAGCGGCAAGTTCTGCATGTGGCAAACCTGAGCCAGAAAAAATAGGCAATTTTTGCCCTCTTACGAGAGTATTTAAACCATCGATAGAAGAAATACCAGTTTGTATAAACTCTGCAGGATAATCCCTTGCATAAGGATTTATAGGATTGCCATTTATGTCCAGGCGCTTTTCTGGAATAATCTGAGGGGCTCCATCGATTGGTCGCCCTGATCCATCAAATATTCTTCCAAGAATAGACGGAGAAACACCGACTTCGATTCCCCTTCCTTCAAAGCGAACCTTAGTCTCACCTAAGTTAAGTCCAGAAGTTCCTTCGAAAACCTGAATTAACGCTCTATCTCCATTAACTTCAAGTATCTGTCCTCTTCTAAGGGAACCATCAGGTGCTTTTATATCAACTATTTCGTTATAAGTTGCCTTTTCAACGTGTTCTACAATAATAAGAGGTCCTGCAATTTGTCTAGTTGTAATATACTCTTTAGCCATTTTTCACCTCTTCCAATAAGTTTACAAAAGACTTATTAATATCTTCTTCAATCTTGTCAAACCTTTCAAGCTCATCATTGGGAATAAGCTTTGCTCTTGAGATTTCTACTCTCACAGAAAGAGAAATTATGTTATCGAGTTCTACTCCTTTATTTAAAGAGTCATGCGCTCTTCTATCAAACAAACCAATCAATTTCATCATTCTGTATTGCTTCTTTAGAGACGTAAAAGTATCTTCAGCCATAAAAGCATTCTGCTGTAAAAAATCTTCCCTTATAGACCGGGCAGTCTCAAGCACAAGTCTATCATTTGGAGAAAGGGTATCGATACCCACAAGTCGTACCATTTCTTGAAGTTCAGATTCTTTTCTTAAAATAGACATCGCCTTAACCCTTAAATCAACCCAATCCTTGCCCATTTTTTCTTTGTAAAATTCTGCCAAGGAATCAAGGTAAAGAGAATAACTCTTAAGCCAATAAATTGCAGGGAAATGCCTTGCATAGGCAAGTGAATCGTCGAGTGACCAAAAAACTCTAACAGTTCTCAAAGTCCCTTGAACTACAGGGTCAGATAAATCACCACCAGGAGGAGATACAGCTCCAATAACACTCAGGCTGGCTTCTTTTTCCTCCCTACCCATCAAAACCACTTTTCCTGCTCTTTCATAAAATGATGAAATTCTAGAGGCCAGGTAGGCTGGATACCCTTCTTCACCTGGCATTTCTTCAAGTCTACCAGACATTTCTCTCATTGCTTCTGCCCATCTTGAGGTTGAATCCGCCATCAATGCAACACTATAGCCCATATCCCTATAATATTCTGCAATAGTAATGCCTGTGAAAACAGAAGCTTCCCTTGCAGCTACAGGCATATTCGAGGTATTTGCAATTAAAACTGTCCTCTCCATGAGAGGTCTTCCAGTTCTTGGATCCTTCAATTCTGGAAATTCCATTAAAACATCTGTCATCTCATTTCCTCTTTCTCCACAACCAACAAAAATAATAATATCAGCATTTGCCCACTTTGAAAGTTGGTGCTGCACGACCGTTTTTCCACTACCAAAAGGTCCAGGTACACATGCAGTTCCACCTTTAGCAATAGGGAAAAACGAGTCAATAACTCTTTGACCTGTCACAAGAAGTTCATCAGGCGGAACTCTTCTTTTAACAGGCCTTGGTATTCTAACTGGCCATTTATGGAAAAGAGTTAAATCCTGAATTCCACTTTTAGTTTCAATTTTTGCTATTACGTCTTCAACTTTATATTCACCCTGTGAAGCAATCATCAAAATTGTACCCTCCATCCCGGAAGGTACAATTATCTTATGTTTAACAAGTGGTGTTTCATCAACTTCAGCAATAAAATCTCCACCTATAAGAAAATCACCTTTATTTACGATAGGATTAAAAAGCCAATTTTTTGTCCTATCAAGAGGGGGCTCAAAAAGTCCTCTAACTACAAAATCACCATATTTTGCCATTAAAACATCAAGAGGCCTTTGAATACCATCATATATTGAACCAATAAGACCAGGCCCAAGTTCAACACTTAATGCAGTGCCTGTTGAATAAACGGGCTCTCCAGGACCAATACCGCTCGTATCTTCATATACCTGGATTGATGATAGGTTTTTTTTAACCTCAATTATTTCCCCAAAAAGTCTTTTAGTTCCAACGTAAACCATCTCGTACATTTTTGCACCAGGTATATTCTCTGCCACAACAAGTGGACCAGAAACCTTAACAATTAAACCCGACTTTTCTTCCATAATGCCCTCCTTCCGCATCAACTTGATTTATTGACCCTTCTCCTTTGAAAGGATATTAATACCAACTGCTTTCTCTACAACATTACTTATTAAGTTTATTCCGAAGCCAGAATAACAAGAAGAAGGAAGGACAAAAATAACCGGGAAAGTTTCAGTTCTCTTCTCTAAAAAATCTCCAAGGTTCCCTGCATTTTCTTCAGTAATTAAGATAATTTCATAATTCATTTTTATGACTTCGTTAATTTTTTTAATGACCTCTTCCCTGTTTTCAATAGTAAAAATGTCAATACCAAAGTTTTTAAACATTAAAGATAACTTTTCTTCCCCCAAAAAAGCGATTTTACTCATAATTATATCCTATAACTTTTAATATTTCCTGGCTTTCGAAATTAATGTTTTTGGCATGAAGTATTTTTTTAAGAAGCTCTGATTCAAAAGAAAGTTTTGAAAGGTATATAAATACAGGTTCAATGCCAACAGTTATGAACTTGCCGTTATCCAAATAATCCTCAAGTTTTTTTCTAACAAAAATATCTGGCTGAGAGCTGAACATTTCATTTACACCATAATGCATCTCTTCGCTTCTTAAAAATTCCTCAAAATCTTCAAAATTTTTGACAGCAAAAATCTTTTTAAAGAAATCTGAATCAGGAAATAGTTTCTTCATCATAACAATTGCATTGTTAAAAAATATTTCATCGACTATGTTTTGCTTTATAAGATTAAGAAATCTTCTCAAGATTAACTCTGTATTTAAACTTGCGTAGATATCGTAATAACCTTTTATAAAATCACTTTTTGTTTCCAGGGCAAATAACAGAAGAAATTGAATATAATAAATATCAATAATTAAATTAACCTTAAGTATATCATCCCTATTTTCTGTTAATTTTTTATATGCCGTACTAAAAATGCCAGTATGATCTTTATTTGAAGTAGTTTTAATAAGACTCTTAATCTCATTATCTGCTATGTCAAAAGCTCCTCCCTCAATAGCTAATCTTTTTAACTTCAAAAAAATTTCTTTACTTTTGAAAAATGAATTGATAAAGCCGGGAGAAACAAATTTCTCCATTTCTTTGAGGGTTTTATTATAGAAAGTTGAGATTCCTTTAAGAACATCTATAAATTTACTACCTTGCATATGTTCTTTATAATGAGAATTAAAAAGCTCATTAACCAATTCATCGAATGATAAACTTACCAAACGTTGTATAGCTTCCTTTGAGAAAAGATAAGTTTCAAGGATTTTTACTCTTCCATTTATATAATCATATTCGCTTGGCGACTTTAACTCAATATGGAAAAAGCCTTCATCCATTTTCTTTGAATAGCTCCTTAGATATTTCTATTTCGTATTTTTCCTTTAAGTCTTCTAAAATAACCTCTATTGAATCATTAATTTCAACCTCCTCGCCCTTTGTTATGCAACCACCTTTGATATCAACGTTTTGTTCAGAAATAACACTCTCTCTGCTTTTACCAAGCTCTTTTTTCAAAAAATTGCTAAGCTTTTTACCATAAGCTTCCAAATCCTTTTTATTCAAAAAAATCGTTGACTTACCAGCAGGAATATCCCTTTTCAACAAACTTGATAAAAATTTGAAGTATTGATCACTATTTATGGAGAGTAACTCTTCTTCTACTTTCCTGAATAATGCATCCAGAATCTCTCTTTTTTCAATAAGGTCAGCTCTCTCTAAATTGATTCTTTCAACATCAAGTTTCATCTTGAGAGTGTTTCCGAGATTAATAAAAACCTTTTTCTTAGCTTCTTCAAACTTCAACTCTTGGTCTTTGCGAAAGTTTTCTATTTCTTTATCAATATCTGCTTTTACTTCTTCTATTATTTTAGAAGCTTCTAAATTTGCCTTTTCTATAATTCTTGCATGAACTTTATCTAAACTCATAGTCTCTAAAAGCCTGTTTAAAATGGTTTAGAACTAATCCACAGTGTCAAAAGTAGTCCAATAACCAGACCAAGAATAGCATACGTTTCAACAAGTGCTGGTAAAAGAATTGCGCGACCGCCTTCTTCTGGCCTCTTGCCTGTTAAATCAAGAGCTCCTATTGAAGAATGTGCCTGGTCTAATGCAGTCTTAAATTCAACACATCCAATAGCCAATCCAAGGAAAAAAATTGCAAAACCCTGACCAGCCGTAGCCTGAGGGTTACCCCCGACAAATCCAAAAAATTGCATGAAAAGGAAAGCCAGAATAAGGCTATAAAAACCCTGAGTACCAGGTAGTGCCATAATAACAAGCATTTTACCAAATAATTCCGGCTTTTCTGAAAGAATACCACCTGCATGAGCCGTAGTTCTTCCAATGCCCATTCCAGAGCCTGTTAGACCTAAAGCAGCAACAAAAGCAGCTCCTGCTGCAACCCAAAGCGGTCCATTAGAAAGAAGACCAACTGTTCCCGTGTTTCCCATTATTCTTTACCTCCTCTTTATTATCAACTATTATATTTTTAAATTCAAAGCCTAATGGTTTGAATTCATAACCACCTATATCATAAAATCTTCCAAAAAATTCAAGGAAATTCAAACGCATCGAATGTATAAATGCGCCAAGTACACTCATCATAAGTGCAAGAGACTGTGTTGCAATTAAAACAAGTAAAAGTGGCACTATTCCAAAACCTCCAAACATGTTACCAATAACCTGTGCCATCATATTAAATGAGGAAGCTAAAATAGAGCTACTAAGTCCTAATGCAAAAAGTCGCGAATAAGACAGAGTATCTCCAAGAAAGCTTGTTACTCCATATGAACTTCTTATCCCATATATGTTTACAAGTGCTGCTACAGGTTTAAACATAAAACTATGAACAGAGTTCCAACCACCAAGAAGAAGTAAAATTACTCCAACAATTATCAAAGAATAATCAAAGACTTTTAAGAATGGAAATTTGCTTAGTAATAGAAGTAGCACAAGTCCTGGTAGGAAAAGCAGCCAGCCAACTCCATTGAATATCGCATCAAGATAGTTCTTGCCCCTTACTTTGGTAATTATATTTATAATAACGCCTAATAATTGCGTAACGACACCTGTACCAATGGCAAAAATGAGAAAATTAACAGAGCCGGTAGCTGAAAGTGTATCAATTATTCTAACACTTTTTATGACTCCTGTAATAGCTCCCGAAGGGAAATAAAGTTCAAATAAATTTCCAGCAAAAGAACCAGTTAGGATTCCCACTATAATAGACATTATTCCGCCGTATAAAAGAATTGAAAAGAAATTATGAGCACCTGCATCTTCCCTGTATTTTCTCCTGAAAAAGAAGCCAAAGGCTGCGAGAACTAATCCATAAATTGCATCGCCAAGGGCTATACCAAAAAATAATGAAAACAATACGGCAATAACAGGTGCCGGATCAACATTAGAATAAGATGGCACACCAAATAGTTTTACTAAAAATTCAAAAGGCCTAAAAAGTGGAATATTTCTTAGAGAAACTGGCACAATGTCATCTTTTTCAGGATCTGAAATCATTACAATACAATCTTTATCGTTAGACACTGCTAAGATTTTATTTAGTTCAATCTCTTTTACAAAGCCTCTTAAAAGAGCAACTTCTTTTCCTTGCAAAAAATTCTCCAAAGTATTGTCTTTGAATTTAAGAGAATTATAAAAATCCTTTAATGCAAGGAGATTTATTTTGAATTTATAGTAATCCTTTATTTTTGATTTTATTACAGTTTTCTCTTTTTCGATCTCAGTAAGTTTCAAGTTTATTCTTTCAACTTCTTCTTCTATAAAGCCTGTAATATTCTCTAAATGTGGAATTATAGAAACGTTATACTTTTTAATTAGACTATTTACTCTGTCATCGTCCTCATTGAGATAAAGTATAAATGCCTTTGTACTATCTTTTTCGGTTTCAAACGGATAAAAGAATATATCAGATAAAAAACTGTTTTCTTCGGAAGATAAAATTGCTAAATCCCTGTTTTTTATGGTGAAGCAAATTGACTTTGTAAGTTTAGTTCCAGAAAAAATAGAATATTGAAAAGGAAAACTTTTCATTATATTTATATAGTTTTTTTCTTCTTTTAATACATTTTCTTCCTCGATTAATAAATTAAATTTACTGGAAAGTTCGGACATGTTTCGGTAAAAATCTTTCAAATTAAAGTTTTCAACAATCTTATCAAATTCATTTCGCAATAAAATTTGCTTGTCAGGAAAAAAAGATTTAAAAAATCCACTTTCACCTACACCAAACTGTTTAAAAATTGACAGTGCAAAATCAATTTCATAAAGTTCCTCTTGATAAGAAATCTTTGAAATGGGTTTTGTAAAATAAGAAAAATCATTCAGGTCTTCTTCTTTAAAACTTGATATATGAACCAGGTTTAAATGAAAAAGTCTATCTAAGATTTCATTTTCTTTATCTTTATCAACTAAAATATTTACTTTTTTTACTTTTTCAATCATACAGAACCAACAACCTTTTCAATAAGACTTTTTGAAAGTTCGGGTATTTTTTTAGAAGAAATTTCTCTAACATTCTTAAGTCTTCTGTCATTTTCCTTTTTTAAAACAGTTAAGTCTTCTTCAAATTTTCTTTGAAGTTCTTCTTTTTTTGCCTTTATTGATTTATCAAGTTTAGCATTCAATTTATCAACTATTTCTCTTTTTTGTTCCTCTAAATCTACCTTTAATTTTTTAACTTCTTCCTGGGCCAACTCTATTATCTTTTGAGCTTCTTCCTCGCTATTTTTTATAAGATTAAGCAAATCTCTTTCAACCATTTATTCCCCCTGCGAAGCTTTTAAAACTCTCACGTAGGTTTTTTTGTTTTTCTTTATTGATCCTTGAACAAGGGCGCCATTTTCGCAGACCTCTTTAATAAAATCTTTTTCCTCTTGAGTAATTTCCATCCCCGGAACAAAAACTGGTATGCCTGGAGGATAAGGAGCAACAATTCCCCAACTTACTCTGCCTACGCTTTTTGAAAGCTCAACGACATCGTAGTCCTTATTAAAAGCATCAGAAGGTGACATCACCTGTTTTCCAGCATAAGGAAAGCGGGGAAATTTAATCCTACTTTTCTCTTTCTTTGGTTTAATATTTTTAAGTACCGAAATTAACTTATCAACATCATCTTTTCCAGTACCAATTGTTACAAACAATAGAACATTCTGTAAATCTGATAGTTCAATTTCAATATTATTCCTATTTAAACAAGACTCAAGTTCGAATCCTGAATAACCAAGTTGTTGAACATTTATAGTTAATTTTATAGGGTCAAAAGCATCTATATCATTGTTATTAATAATATTCGAGGAAGTTACCCTAAAACCAGATATTTTAGATATTTCATTCCTAGCATATTCTGCAATTTCAATGGTTTTTTCCCACAAACTTTTACCGTGTATTGCCATTTCACGTCTTGCAATATCCATAGTCGTCATAAAAATATAAGAAGGACTTGAACTTTCAATGATCCCTAATACTTGCTCCACCCTATCAATATTAACTTTGTTCGAAACCACATGAAGAAAAGATGTTTGAGTTAAAGTGGGAAGAGTTTTATGAGCACTCTGCGCAACAAGGTCTGCCCCATAATATATAGCTGACTTTGGAAAAGAAGGATGAAAGGGAAAATGCGCACCATGAGCTTCGTCTATGAGTACATACATATTATAGCTATGCACAAGATCAATCATTTCCTTTATTCTTCCCTGCATTCCATAGTAATTGGGCGTAGTTATTAAAACAGCTTTTGCATCTAAATTATTCTTTATAGCTTTCTCCAAGGATTCAGGAGTTATGTTTGTTATAATGCCAAATTTCTCATTAAATTCTGGTTGAACGAAAACAGGCATAGCACCAACTTCAAATATTCCGCCAATTACTGAACGATGCGAGTTCCTCCCAATAATAATCTTGTCACCTTTCCTAATAGTGGAAAGAATCATTGCATGGATTGCAGCAGTTGTACCATTAACAACAAAAAAGGTTGCCTTTGTTTTATATAGATCAGCAGCTAAATTCTCTGCTTCTTTGATAACGCCTTGAGCATGGTGAAGATAATCCAGTCCTGAAACTTCAGTGAGGTCAAAATCGAAAAATTCTTTTCCAAAAAGCTTTTTTAAAATATCAGGTGCACCTTTGCCCTGAGTATGTCCAGGCATATGAAAAGGTATCATATCTTTTTTAATATAATTTACAACAGCTTCGTAAAGCGGAGCGTTGTTCTGGTCCAACTTTTCCTCCTAAATAATCAAAATATTATGGTCGGGATGGTGGGATTCGGACCCACGGCCTCTTAGTCCCGAACCAAGCGCTCTACCAAACTGAGCCACATCCCGTAAATGGTCGGGGCGAGAAGATTCGAACTTCCGACCCCCTGCACCCCATGCAGGTGCGCTAACCAAACTGCGCCACGCCCCGCCTTTAATTGTGGCACGATGGTATTATACAATTTTTCTTATGAATTGCAATAATATTTTATAATTATCTAAAAATCATAAGCCCAAGTAAGTAATAAGCCAGATTCTGTTTCCACTAATAGTGGAATGATCATTTATCTTAGCGACCAACCCGACAGCATGGAGGGAGTATCCTAAGCCATCCTATTTGGTCTTGCTCCGAGTGGGGTTTTCCAGCATGATTCTGTCACCAGAATCACCGGTAGTCTCTTACACTGCCTTTTCACCCTTACTTGCATAAAGCAAGCGGACTATTTTCTGTGGCACTTTCCTTAGGGTTGCCCCTACTTGGATTTCCCAAGCACTCTACTCCCAGGAGTCCGGACTTTCCTCAGGTTAACAACCTGCGATCACTTCACTTACTTGGACTTATTTTCTAATTCTCTGGATAATACGAAATTTTTCCACAAACTTCACATTGAACAATTTTATCTGATTGACCATCTTTAAAATCTTCGATTACTTCAAGAGGTATTTCTGCACCGCAGTTTGAACAGTGTCCTTGGTTAACCAATGCAATCGCCCCGTGTGGAAAATCTTTTTTTATCTCATTATAGCGATGAATGATTTCAAAAGGTATTATTTTAGTTTTTTCCTCAAATTCTTTAATATACTTTGCCGTTTCTTCCTGTACTTCCTGCTCCAGCTTGTTGTACTCCTTTCTAACATTTTTAATTTTATCTTCCGATTGAGCAATTTTATCTTTAAGAGAACTTATCTTTTGCTGCCTTTCCTTAATACTTTGCTCAACGAAACTTAAATTTCTATTTAAATCTTCTACTTTATTTGCAAGATTATCTTGTTCTTTCTTCAATCTCTTTATATCCTTTGAAGTTTTTGATTTACCGCTTCCAAGAGAATCCAAAATTGTCTGAAGGCTTACTTCATCTTCTTTTATCTCAGCCTTAATCTCTTTTTTTCTTTTAAAAAATCCTTCAAGACTTGAAGTTAATTCTTCTATCTCTATCTTAGCTGATTTTATTTCATCTTCAATTTTAAGCTCTTCTTTAATTTCTTCGATTCGCCGTTCTTTACGTTGTGTTGATTTTTCTTTCTGTTCTAGTTTCCAAAGCAACTTTATATACATCTAAACCTCCCAGTGGTGGGCCCGCCTGGATTCGAACCAGGAACCAATTGGTTATGAGCCAACCGCTCTGCCTTTGAGCTACGGGCCCTTCC
>Ga0315279_10002274_pt1 | contig 29345 bp, 25 predicted proteins | sample YL17G06_20_MG_FD_203694 | JGI IMG/M metagenome (GOLD analysis project Ga0315279, IMG submission 203694) | Sediment microbial communities from Yellowstone Lake, YNP, Wyoming, USA - YL17G06_20 | ecosystem: Environmental > Aquatic > Freshwater > Lake > Sediment | place: USA: Wyoming | collected... | reverse complement strand
CAAAACTACGTCAGCCAGGAAGGCCTCCAGCTTCAACCGGAATCGTTCTATCTCTCGGGGTTTCATACCCCAGAGGATATACCAAAGGGCTATTGAATGTCAAGATAAACTTAACGTAGTAGTACTAGTTAGCTCTAATCTCTGCTATATGCGCTTTGCGATTTGTCACTTCAGGCCGGCTTTGCGGAGAGCTTCAACGAAGCGATCTGTTTCAGCTTGATTTTTAAACGGAATTGTCTTTGCATAAGATTCGAGAGAGAACTTAGGATTTAACCTTAGGACCTCTTCGGCTTCGGCACGGGCTTCCTCATCGCGTCTCGATAAACTATACGTAGCTGCCAGACCAAGATGAGCCATTATATTGTTGGGTGCAACGCGTAACGCTTTCTTGTATTGGGTGATGGCTTCCTGATACTGCCCTGTTAATCGATAGGAGTTCCCAAAATTGAGAAAGTACCAGGTTGGACCGTTAGGATTAAGGCGGATCGCCTTTTCAAATAGGGGAATGGCTTCCTTGGGCCTATCTGCGTTGTTAAGAGTCATACCGAGCCATGCTTGCGCATCCGCACCACCGGGATCAAGGGCAACTGCCCGTTCCCCCTCGGCAATCGCCTTGTCATAATCTCTTTTCATGGTATAGAGATGCCCTAGCTGGGCATAGGGACGGGAATCCTTGGGATCCAAGGAAATGGCCTTTTGCGTCAGTTCAACAGCTTTCTCAAGTGATTCATTCGGAGATTTGCTTAAACCAAAATACACATCCATCATATGGGCGCTTGCTAGGCAGTAGTAAGCGCGTGCAAATTCAGGATCTAAAGCAATTGCTTCCTCTGCAAGCCGCTTTCCCATAATATTCCCCTCTATATTGAAGCGCTGGATGTACTCTTGTGCTTGTAAGACTTTTAAAAATGCCTCAAAGTTGCGCGGGGGTTTTCCCCTCAGGTCTTGTTCTCCTTCCGTCAGTTTCACCCGCATACTTAGCAGGATTTTCATGGTGATTTCATCCTGCACTGCGAAGATGTCCTTTAGATCCCGGTCATATCGTTCTGCCCACAAGTGATTGCCGGTGAGAGCATCGATCAATTGCGCCGTAATCCGAACACGGTTCCCTGACCTCTGGACACTGCCCTCTAGCACATACCGCACTCCCAGATCTTCGGCCACTTGCTGGACTTTTACGCCCTTGCCCTTGTAAACGAAAGTTGAATTGCGTGCAATGACAAATAGCCTTGGAATCTTGGAGAGTCCCGTGATGATATTCTCGGTGATGCCATCGCTGAAGAACTCCTGTTCTTTTTCACCGCTCATGTTTGTAAAGGGTAGTACGGCAATAGAGGGCTTATCAGGCAAAGGAAAGGCCATTTTCTCTTTGGTGGCAACTTCCATCTTGGGAGTAAGGGGAGTCACTGGTTTTGAGACTTTTTCAGTTGATGGAGGCGTTACCTTTTCTTTGGGAGCGACTTCAGGTGAAGGGGGTGTGGTGGCTGAAGGTTTCTCAGGTAGGGGAGTTGTGACTTTCTCCTTGGAGGCCATTTCTGGTTGAGGGACAGAAGGTATATTAAATTTCCAGATTACAATGGCAGCAACTACCACAATCACAAAGACCATCAAACCTATTGCAGCATTCTTCCATTGTCTTGGTTTAGCCTTTTTCTCTCCGATCACTTTACCGGCTGCCTCGGGTTCCATTAAAACTCGATAAACCCGAACTGGTTTTGCAATATTCTTTACAGTCTGTTCCCCAATATATTCATATCCCAGAGAAAGTTTATTCTCCACATGGTCATAAGCAGTCCCAGAAATGCAGATGCCTCCTGCCTCTGACAAGCTCTCTATTCTTGCTGCAATGTTGACTCCATCCCCGTAGATCCGCCCTTCCTCCTCGATCACATCCCCCAGGTTAATTCCGATCCGAAACTCCATTCTGCGGTTTTCTGGGAGCTCAGCATTTCGGCTTTTCATCTCCTTCTGAATCTCGACCGCGCATTCAACCGCATCCACCACGCTGGCAAACTCGGCCATTAGATTATCCCCTGTAGCATCCACGATCCGACCATGGTGCTGTTGGATTAGTTTTGCCATCACTTCCCTGTAAGCATTCAGGGTGCGGACTGTCCCTTTCTCATCTTCCCCCATGAGGCGGCTGTAACCTTTTACATCCGCACTGAGAATGGCAGTGAGTTTTCGTTTAATTTCTTGTGTGGTCATGGAATCCTCCCCTTAAAAGGTTAGAGGCGGAAGGCCAGAGGTAATTGATTTATAAACTCTAATTCAGGATTTGTTGAGCCTCCACGTGAGTATAAATACCTCGGAGGCTTCATATCGGCACCTTTTGGACCCCAAATTTCATTTCAAACTCCAAAAGGTTGAAGTTAGGTTGGGAGGATTGGTCTTTTGAAACGCTATGTTTTGGCAAAAGCTTAATAACTCTAATTAAAAAAGTCAATAACATTGTCAATTGCGTCCAATTATATTTGTTAATAAAATTACTCATGGTATTAGTTATGAAAGAAAGGGAAGGGTAGAGGAAATGGTGAAAAAGGATTCGGAGTTATTTAAACCATTGGTTGTTACAGCGGAGAAGTATTTTAGAGCTTATTGTGATGGGAAACAGCAGGACGATGAGAAAGCCAAGGTTGCTTTGAGAGTGCTCTCAGTCTATCGTCGGATCTTAAAAGTTGAAAAGGAGAGAGAGGAAATTAAGTCGGAATGGGAAAAACTGATTGAAGGTGTGGCGGAATTTAAAAAACTGACAAGAAGCAAGGTGAAATCGAAGCAAGAGAAAGATGTAGATAAGACCAAGTCCAAACCTTCATCAAAAATTTAAACCTACTCTAATTCCATTTGGAACGGGATGGGGTAATCCCCTGTAAAACAAGCGTAACAGAATTCTTCAGCCTCGCCTTTGACGCACTTTTTCAAACCTTCCAAACTCAAATAATGTAAAGAACTTGCGTTGATATACCTCTGAATTTCCTTCACCTTATGGGAGGAGGCAATCAACTCCGATCTTTTTGGTGTATCGATACCAAAGAAACAGGGGTTGGTGATGGGTGGAGAACTGATTCTGACATGAACTTCCTTGGCCCCAGCATTTCGAAACATCTTATTGATCTTTCGGCTGGTCGTTGCCCGAACGATGGAATCATCTACGGTGACGATCCGTTTGCCATTTAATAATTCTTTCACAGGATTGAGTTTGATCTTGACGTCGAAGTGACGGATGCGCTGTTCAGGTTCAATAAAAGTCCGTCCCACATAGTGATTCCGTATCATACCCAGTTCCAGAGGAATTTTCGATTCGTAGGCATACCCTATCGTCGCGGGGAATCCGGAATCTGGGATAGGGACGGTCATATCCACCTCTGCTGGTGCCTCCCTGGCGAGTTGGACCCCGAATGATCTTCGGACCTCGTAGACATTTCTGTTAAATATGAAACTGTCAGGACGGGCGAAATAGATAAACTCGAAGATACACTGGTGACGCTGCTTTTGGGGAAATGGTTTGAAAGATTTGATCCCATCCTCATTGATGAGAAGAATTTCCCCTGGTTCGATTTCTCTCAAAAATTTAGCACCGATGAGGTCAAAGGCACAAGTCTCGGAGGCAACTATCGGTGCATTCTTAAGCTGACCCAGTATTAGAGGCCTGAAGCCAAAAGGATCTCGAGCTGCGAGCATTTCCTTTTCTGTCAGGAAGAGGAGGGAATAGGCTCCTTCGACTTGTTTAAGGGCGTGGACGACCCGTTCCACAAAGCTTTTTTCTTTGGAACGAGCAATGAGGTGAACAATGACCTCGGTATCCATATTCGATTGGAAAATGGATCCCCTGGATTCAAGCTCGCTTCTAATAAGCAACGCATTGGTCAGATTACCATTGTGGGCAATGGCCATACCTCCCCTTGAATAATCTACAACAAAAGGCTGAGCATTCTTGAGTTCGCTTGACCCAGCAGTGGAATACCGGACATGACCAATAGCACTTTTTCCGGGAAGTCTCTTGAGGATATCCTTGGTGAACACCTCGGAGACCAGTCCCATCTGGCGGTAATGATGGAGTTGTCTGCCGTCTGAGGAGACAATCCCAGCGCTTTCCTGACCACGGTGCTGAAGGGCGTAGACACCTAAATACGTGAGATTGGATGCTTCAGGATGATTATAAATACCAAAGATGCCGCACATCGTTTTCTCCCTGCCGCTCAAATAATAAGTTCGGAGTTCTTAGTTTTGAGTTATTACTCCGAACTCTTAACTCCGAACTATTTACTAACAGCTTCAGTCTTCATAGCCATTAGGATGCTTCCTGTGCCATTGCCAAGCGGTTTCGACAATCGTCTCCAGATCAGGGTATTTTGGAACCCATCCCAGCTCTTCCCCAATTTTTTCCGAACTGGCTACCAGCCGAGCCGGATCGCCTGGTCTCCTTGGTGACTCAACGGAAACAATCTTTTTTCCCGTTATCTTTCTGATTGTCTCGATCACCTCTCTCACCGAGTATCCATTTCCATTTCCAAGGTTATAAACTCCAGAAATCCCACCTTCCTCCAATTTCTCAAGGGCTAAAATGTGAGCCTGTGCGAGGTCAGTGACATGGATATAGTCGCGAATACAAGTCCCATCAGGTGTCTCATAATCGGTACCAAAAATGGGAATAGAGTCTCCATTTAAGGCTGCATTAAGACCGATCGGAATCAGATGCGTTTCTGGAGAGTGATCCTCACCTAATTTACCTTCCGGATGGGCTCCTGCTGCGTTGAAATACCTTAGAGAGATGTAGTCCAATTTACTGGTCTCGTAAAGAGATTGTAGAACCTTTTCAAAAATCCATTTGGTCTCGCCGTACGGGTTCGTTGGGGCGCATGGGTGATCCTCTGAGATAGGGATTTTTTTGGGTTCACCATAAACCGCAGCAGAGGATGAAAAAACGAATTTCTTGATACCATATTCTTGCAATATTTCAATGAGTTGTATGCCATTTTTTACGTTGTTGTTGAAGTATTTCAGTGGATCCTTAACCGATTCCCCTACCAGAGAATCAGCAGCAAAATGCATCACAGAATCGATAGAGTATGAATGAAGGGTCTGTCTAAGTTTCTCTGAATCTGTGAGATCTCCCTCTACGAATATGGTATCTTTAACAGCCTTTCGATGTCCCGTCTGAAGGTTATCGTAGACAATCGGTTTATGGCCTTGATAGAGAAGCTCCTTAACAACATGGCTTCCAATATACCCCGCACCCCCCGTGACCAGGATAGTGGACATTTTTATCCTTTTGATTAGGATTAATTATTGCTGACTATTTATAAGAAATTGAGTCTCCGTTGTCAACGAAAGAAGGTTAAAGATTTCATTGAGGTAAAAGATCTATTTTCATAGAATGTCCTAAGTTCGACTTGGGGCATTTATGTTGGAGCCCGACGGGAGAACCAGAAGCGTGGAAAGTTTGATCTCCTATTTCAGAGCCGCCCGATGAGGAGGAGACAAAAGAACGGAAGAAGGCAAATGAGTGAGAAAAATGGAATGTTGACCCGCCAGTTGCAAAAAAACAATATCGAAACCGGGCGGGGGTACTGGAAAAGCCTTGCAGCGGCACCTTTGGGAGTAGGTGCATGCGTCTCCAGGCAAAACCGGGACTTCACGTAAAGTGAGATTCTCTGTAACCCTTCATTTACGAAAAATCCGCAATTACAAGGGTTTGGAAGTATCCCTGCCCGGGTTTGATATTGCAACATCTGGGTTGATTAAGATGGGGGTCTGTTCGTTGCCAGATGACGGCCACCATCCACATTTAGAATGATGCCCGTTATCCAGGAGCTTTGGTCGGACGCCAAGAATAGTGCAGCATCGGCAATATCTTTTGGTTTACCATTTCTTCCTAAGGGATGAAGGGGGCGCATAGTGTCATACCGTTTCTGTATATTTTCTTTCCCGACGATGGGAATACTTAGCTCTGTATCCTCAACCACTGCAGGACAGATCACATTAACCCGAATGTTTTCAGGGGCTACCTCTATTGCCATGACCTGCGATAAGTGTTGGAGTGCAGCTTTGGATGTTCCATACATACCGTTTCCAGAGAAAGCCTTGAGTCCTGCAATGGAGGAGATGTTAATGATGGATCCTGCTCCGACTTTTCGCATTTCCGGTAAGACGGCGACCATGAGACGCCAGGGGGCGCGGGCATTTACATTCATCAAGGCATCCCAGAGTGAGGGGTCCATCTCGTAAAGTTTTCCAAATTGCATGAACCCCGCATTGTTGACCAGGATGTCGATTCTTCCGGTTTTTTCAACGGCTCCTTCTACCAACCTTTTCACATCAGCCTCTACAGTCACGTCCGCCTTAATCGTATAAACCCCCTCTCCGGTTTCAGAGATCCTCGATGAGGCTTCAGCCAGCTTGTCCATTCTTCTACCGCAAATAACAACCTTTGCTCCTTCTTTATGAAAAAGCCTTGAGATCTCCAGTCCGATGCCCGACCCGCCTCCCGTGATGATTGCCGTTTTTCCGTTCAACAGTCCCATGGTATTCTCCTTTCTCTTCTTTCAACGAAATTCCTAAGATGATCTATCTAACCTTCAAGTCAACCTCAACGTTGCATTGAAAAGGGAGATGAGTGTACTTCCAAACCTTTCCAATGCGGGTTTTTCAATGTTTTATGGGTAACATGCCATGTCACCTGAGGTGACTTTTGTAATATGCTGGCAAACAGGGTAGCTAAAAGGCTAAAGGTGCCGCTGTAAAGGTTTTCCAGCACACTCATCTCCCTTTTGGACCGTTTTTTTGCAACTGCAATGTCAAATCTCCCTGGTCAATGCTTTAAAACCAGATATTGGTGCCTGATCCTATTTCGACATCACCAATGACCATTGCATTTTCAGCGATGAAGGCTGTAAGGTCTATGTATGGATGTTTCCCTTCAAATTCGACAATCATTTTCCTAACTCCTTCCGATTATTTAGGCGATGGGAAGATACCCGAAATTAGAGATGTTGTCAATCCCGATTTGTAAATTTGTAAATTCAAGAATAGGAGATTATGATATATTTATATAGAATCTAAATGTTCAAGCCCGAATGGGTAGACACCGAGATATCCGTAGGATTTTTTGATAGAGGAAGAAGATATGGATCAAGAGAATTCGGTCTATTTGGCGCCAACGGAAATAATCGATAGCAACCATAAGAGTATTCGGAATTATGCGGTGGAGATTGTGAGTGGAGGTACAGAGCCAATAGAGATCGCAGTGAAGCTGTACCTTGCAGTGCGTGATAACATTCGGTACGATCCTTATTCTCCCTTTTATCTCCCCGAGCATTATCGTGCGAGCAATATTCTTAAGCGGGGCCGAAGTTTCTGTGTGCCCAAGGCCTCACTCTTATGTGCCTTGGGGAGGGCTTGTGGCATTCCTTCGCGGGTTGGTTTCGCCACGGTTCGTAATCATCTTGCCACGAAACAGCTCATTGATTTTTTAGGATCCGATCTTTTTGCTTATCACGGTTTTGTAGAATTCTATCTCGAGGGGAAGTGGGTGAAAGCGACCCCAGCCTTCAACAGTGAACTTTGCTGGAGGCATAACGTGCCGCCCCTTGAATTTAATGGCCGTGAGGATTCTCTTTTCCAGGCTTATAATTTGGAGAATCAAAAGTTCATGGAATATGTGGAATTTTCCGGGATCTATGCAGATATCCCTGTGGATCAAATCGTGGCAGGGTGGAGAAAGGTTTATGGTGACGACCGCGTCGAGAGTTGGATCAAGATGTTTGCAGAAGGAAGTGGTCGCAGTTTTCCTGACTTTGAGAGTGAGGATGTTTTGAAAGAATAAGGAGACGATAGGCCAGATTTTCAGAAATTTCGCTAAACTATTGGACGAGTGGGAAGAAGATCATCCTGAGCAAATTGACTACTTTTGCGGAAAGTCATTGTTCACCCAATCCCATCGTCAGTCCCTGATATCATTCTTCAATGCCCGCTATAAAATAAAAGGATTCTATCTCATAGATGAGCCGGAGACTGCTCTTTCACCGAAAAGCCCGTTGGAGATTCTCCAATTCTCTTGGCTTGCCCTGGTGCAGTAATTTACAGCTTCGATTACATCCCAGTGAAGGCGAGAGATTATGAGGATACGGAACATTACCGGCTTTATAAGAGCTTCGTGAAGAACCGTTCCAGATATCTTACCGGGCATTAAGGATTGCAACAAATAGAACCCTGGAGTCTTCCTTCTCCATCCATTTTTGGCTTGACAACTGAAGAAAAGGTCACTATAGTCTTCTCCGTTGCTCCAACTCAATCGCCTATTTAAATATCAAAAGAATGCATGACCTGTGAATTTGCAAACGGTGTCTAATTTGCTCGAACGCGCGCACCTTGAGCTTATAAGTTCTAATCGCCGTCGGCGCACTTGTTTTCATCCAGATAGCAAGATAAACGGCATTCTGAATTCCCCGTATTTTCTTCATTATTCTTCATTCCTTTCCTTACTCCCGGGCGACAGATGGAACTAACTGTGAGAGAGAAAAGCCATTCGGATCAAGGGGTTCTCCGAACCGAAAGTTTGAGTAAGAACTTTGGTGCCTTAAGAGCAGTTGATCAGGTCAATCTCAAGGTCGAGTCTGGGGTCCATTCTATTATCGGGCCTAACGGTGCAGGGAAAACGACTCTGTTCAACTTGCTGACTGGATTCCTGAAACCAGATGATGGAAAGATATTTTACCTTGGAAAAGATATCACAGGCCTTCAGCCTTATGAGATTTCTCAGTTGGGAATGGCCCGCTCTTTTCAAATCACCAGCATCTTCCCTGAGCTGACGGTTTACGAAAACGTTCGCTTAGCCGTGCAGTCCCGGCTCAAGTCCTCTTACAATTTCCTTATCTCTTTTAAAAGCCTAAATGGTGTGGAGGAGAAGACAGAAAAGGTCCTGAGAGATGTCGGTTTGTATAATGAGGCTGATGTGACAGCCAAGAATCTTTCATATGGGTTACAGAGATGCCTGGATATTGGGATTTCCCTTGCTACAGAGCCAAAGATCATTCTCCTGGATGAACCCACCTCTGGCCTGAGCCAGGAAGATGCGAATCGGATCATCCATCTCGTTTCTGAGATTTCGAAAAATATCCCGGTCCTTGTCATCGAGCATAATATTGATATCGTCCTTTCCATTTCAGACATCATTACGGTGATGTATCAAGGAGGTGTCCTGGCGGAGGGGCCTGCCTCTGAGATCACAAACAATCAAAAAGTGCAGGAGGCTTATTTAGGAGGTATTTGAGTGCTTCTCTTTCGAGACGTCCATACCTATTATGGTGAAAGTCACATCCTCAAAGGGATCTCCTCTGAGATAAAGAAGGGAGAATTGGTTACCCTCCTGGGGCGAAATGGAGCTGGCAAGACCACGACCCTCAGAAGTGTTATGGGAATCGTCCCTCCGAAGCAGGGAACGATCACCTTCGACGGCATTAATATTTGCGGCCAAAAACCTCATTCGATTGCTTCCCTGGGTGTTGGGTATGTCCCTGAGGAAAGAATGATCTTTCCCAGCCTTACTGTGCTTGAAAACCTCTCATTACCCGCAAAGGGGAGCAAAGGAGGTCTTTGGGACCTTGAAAAGATCTATCACTACTTTCCTGTTCTGGGGGAGCGGGTAGATCAAAAAGGATCGCAACTCTCCGGTGGGGAGCAACAGATGCTGGCCATCGCACGGATTCTTACCATGGACCTCAAGCTCATGCTTCTTGATGAACCCACAGAAGGATTGGCCCCGATGCTGGTCCGGGAGATCGGCACCATACTTAAAGAAATCAGGAAGACAGGCATCACCATTCTTTTGGTAGAACAAAACACCCGGTTTGCCACAGGAGTTTCTGATAAGCACTGCATTCTTTATAATGGTCAAATTGTTTATGAAGGAAGCAACGAGGAGTTCAAAGCCGATAAAGAAGTACAAAAAAGATATTTGGGGGTTTAAGAATTTAGGAATTGGAGATTTAGGGATTCAGGCATTATTTGATGGAATCAAGGATAATTCAAAGAGAAGGAGGTGGTAATATCAATTCCCGAATCCATTTCAATCCGATCTTTACCAAGAAGGAGGTAATGACAATGAGTAAAAGTAAGAAGTTCACTCAGTTAATGGCTGTTGTTGTTTTGATCTTGGGGTTTGCAGTATCTTCGGCATTTTCGGCTGAAACCCTCAAAATCGCTACGCTTACGGATATGTCAGGTCCCTACGCAGAGTTAGCGGGTTGGGGGAACATCAATGCTGCCAAAATGGCGATTGAGGATTTCGGCGGAAAAGTTCTCGGGATGGACATTGAGTATGTTTATCGAGACCATCAGTGTAAACCTGATCTGGCCAATCAAAAGGCGATCGAGCTCTACGAAAAAGAAAAAGTGGATGTGATCTTCGATTGTCCCAATAGTGCATCCGGATTGGCCGTGAACAACCAGGCTCTGCGTTACAAGAAAATCTTTATCGCTATTACCTCGGGTACGACACGGTACACCGGTGACCTGTGCAACCGTTACACCTTTCACTGGGCTTACAATGACTATGTCCTGGCCACATCGGCCGGCATGTGGGCGGCTGACAACCTGGGTAAGAAGTGGTACACGATCACCGCTGACTATGCCTGGGGCCATGATCTGCTTAAACACTTCAGTGCTGCTTTGCAGAAAAGAGGCGGAACATTGCTCGGCAACGAAATGGTCCCTCTGGGAGCCTCTGACTTCAGTCCTTTTATCATAAAGGCGATGAATGCAAAACCAGAGGTGTTGGCCCTTCTGAATGCCGGTAAAGATACGGTCAACTCAACCAAACAGGCCGTCGAATTTGGGTTGAGGAAACAAACTAAGATCGTTCACGCCCTCTTATTTCCAGAAGATATCAAGGCTGCAGGTCCGGAGGTTTTTGCTGATAATTACGTGACCGCTTCCTGGGATTGGAAGGTTGACCAACCTGGTTCTAAAGAGTTTGTTGCTAAATGGATGAAAAAGTTTGGTAGGCCACCGAATTGGTTCAATGCCGGTAATTATAGCTGTGTGACCCAGTATTTGCTGGCTGTCAAGAGAGCTGGAAGCAAGGATCCTCAGGCTGTGGTCAAGGCACTCGAAGGCCATCGATTCAGTGATTTCTTTGCAAGTCCGGGATATATCCGGCCAGAGGACCATATGAGGGTCGGGAAAGCATACATCTTGCGGGCCAAGAAGCCAAGCGAGATCAAAGAAGCGTGGGATTACTTTCAAATCGTTGGAGAAGTCCCGATGGAACAGGCCTATATGAATTCCAAGGACACAGGCTGCAAAATGGGTGACTTCTAAATGAACGTGCAGGGATGTGTATTCTGAAATTTTTGGAATACACATCCTTGTTTATACCCACATGCCTAATAAGGACAAGGCCGAATGAATATACAGTTTGTCATTATGCAACTTTTTAACGGGCTCATCCTGGGGTCGATCTATGTCATTCTCTCCCTCGGCCTGACAATCATCTTTGGTATGCTCGGGATCATCAACTTTGCCCACGGGGCGTTTTATATGTTCGGTGCCTTCGTGGCCTATACGATCATCGCTTATCTCATCCCAAATTTTTGGGTAGCCCTTGTCATGGGTCCTATTGTCATGGCACTCTTAGGCGCGGCTTGTGAGGCTTTTATACTAAGACGCCTCTACAATCTGCCCCCCCTGTATGTGATGCTCTTCACCTTTGGCCTGATGTTAGTCCTCCAGGATTTTATCCGTATGGTTTATGGTGCCGCAGGGGTTCCCTTCAGGACTCCCTCATTACTGGATGGAGCCATCAACCTGGGCTTCATGTTTTACCCCAAGTATCGCATTTTTCTGATCATCATCACCTCATTCTGTTCATTAGGTGTGTGGCTATTTCTTTCTAAAACCAAGCTCGGAGCAATCATCAGGGCTGGGACCGACAACAGCATCATGGTCGATGCCCTGGGGATCAATATCTCGAGGATCTTTACATTTGTCTTTGGGATGGGTATCGGACTGGCGGGGTTGGCTGGAGTCTTGGCTGCTCCTCTTCAGAACGTCAGCCACCTGATGGGGGTGGACTTTCTGGTAGATTGTTTTGTGGTGGTGGTGATTGGAGGCATGGGCAGCATTTCAGGCTCAATCGTCGGAGGTCTCATTGTCGGAGAGATCATTGCAATCGGAGTGATGGTTTGGCCCCCGATGGCGCACACCCTCATCTACATTTTTATGGCAGCCTTCTTGCTCATCAGACCCCGCGGACTCTTCGGTCGAGAGGCCTTTCATGAATAAAGGTGCATGGTCAAAACAGAAGATCATTCTCATATCAGCCACTCTCTTGTTGGCGATCATCTTTCCACATATCGCCCCGTATATTGCCCTTGCAAGTGAAATTCTTATTTTTGCTCTCTTTGCCATGGCCTTCGACCTGATGTTGGGCTATGCTGGCATGCTTTCGTTCGGCCATGCCGCATTTTTCGGTTTGGGGGCCTATACTGCAGGAATCATTTTGAAGAATGTGTACCCATCTGTTCCATTGGCTCTTTTGGGCGGGGTGATCGCAAGCAGCCTTGCTGGGTTCATCATCGGATTCTTGAGTATCCGTCGCCGCGGCATCTACTTCACCATGGTCACGTTGGCTTTTGCCCAGATGTTCTATTTCATCGCCTTTAAGTGGACGGGATTGACAGGAGGGGATGACGGGCTGCAGCGCGTCCCAAGACCCCGGCTGGGTCCTATCAATTTGCAGTCACAGATCGTGTTTTATTATTTCCTTTTATTCTCAGTCATCATTTGCGCAATTATACTCGTGAGAATAGTTAATTCACCGTTTGGAAAGACATTGCAGGCCCAGCGGGAAAATCGGAACCGGGCCATGAGCATTGGCTACAATGTCGACAAGTTCAAGCTGAGGGCTTTTATTTTATCAGCTTTCTTCTCTGGCCTCGCTGGAGGCTTCTATACCCTTTTGCTAAATTTTGTCCCATTGAACTCTCTCCATTGGACCAATTCAGGAGAGGTGGTAGTGATGACGATTACAGGAGGGATGGGAACTCTTTTCGGTCCTGTATTAGGCGCTGTTGGAATCATTCTTTTACGGGATATTATTAGTAACTTTACCGAAAGTTGGAGTTTTATTATGGGCGTTCTATTCATGGCCGCCGTACTCGGATTCAGAAGTGGTCTTATCGGCATCCTCCGCAATAAATTGAGATTGTCTATATAGACCACCAATTCGTTTCACCCGGTCACCCCTTCTCCTTGTGACCCAATCCATCTTTTGAATATCTCCCTATCGATTGTTATCTGTCTCCCCATCACCTTATCTCCGTGTCTCCCCTTGATCTTCTTCAGGTGTGCACCATATTGATTTGTGCTCAAAGTGGTTTTATTATAAAGAGCATAAGACAATTTACATCTCTTAGGGCAAGGCTCCAGTTTTGCGGGTAAGCAGACCTACAAGTTTGCTCTACAAAATCGATATATTTAGATGTGAACAATATTATGCCTCCTTTATTAGTAGGAATCTGATATGCGGATTTGGAATTATTTTGTTATCACGGTTTTAGTATTCACAATAGCCGGAATAATCGAGGGAGAAGAAAAGGGAGAAATGAATCCAAAGATTTCCCTGCCCTCAGAAGTTGGGGCCTGGAAGTGGGACGAGAAAGACATGAAATACCATTCCAGGACCCTATTCGGTTACATTAATGGGGCCGCGGAACTTTATCTGGCATATGGTTTTCAGAATCTCACGGTTCGCCGGTTTGAGAAATCGAACCAACCTCCCATTATCGTTGAACTCTATGAAATGGCCTCTTCAGAGGATGCTTATGGGGTTTTTTCTTTTGAGCATCAGGATGAAGCCGTAGGAATCGGCCAGGGATCGGAGTTCGGGGGAGGGTTGCTTCGGTTCTGGAAAGGAAAGTATTTTGTCAGCATCTATGCAGAAGGGGAGGGGGTGGAGGTTGAATCAGCAATCTTAACGATGGGAAGGGCTGCGGCAAATTCAATCCCAGCTGCAGGTCCGGAGCCGAAATTGGTTGGCTTTATTCCAGGGAAGGACCTCGGGCTGGTCGATAAGAGCGTTCGCTATCTTAAGAGTCACGTTCTCCTGAACCAGCGGTTTTTCATAGCCCACCAGAATATTTTAAACTTGAGCCGGAAAACGGAGGCCGTGCTCGCTCAATACCTTCAAGATAAACAAAAGACTCAAATTCTTCTGATTCGATACCCCAATTTGAAAGAGGCCGGAGATGCTTATCAAAGCTTCATGAAGGTTTACCTTCCTGATGGTGGGGGGAAGGATCGTTCAAAAACGGAAGACCGGAAGTGGACCTTTGCCCGGCAGCGAAAAGAATTTGTTCTCATTGTTTTTGGAGCTCCCACGGAGGCCGATGCTGAGGCCCTTCTCAAGGCTACAGAAGGAAAATTACCTGGGGCACATTGAAAGGAGTTGAAGTTAAATGGAAGAAAAAATCATCACCCGTAGGGATTTTCTTAGAGTCACCGCTGGAACTGCGATCGCCGCTACCTTGGGGTCAGGGATCCTGGGGGAAGCTCGGGCAGAACCAACGACGAAAGTCGTCCTCATCCGGAATGCTGAGGTATTAGGGCCCCAAGACAAAGTGCAGGAGGAGATCTTACAATCCATGCTGGATGAAGCCGTCAAGAGTCTCCTGGGAGCCAAGCAACCCCTGGAAGCCTGGCAGAAGCTTTTCAAGAGTTCGGACGTGGTGGGGATTAAAAGTAATGTATGGAATAGGTTGCCGACTCCCAAAGAATTGGAAACAGCCATCAAGCGCCGGCTGCTGGATGTAGGAGTGGCGGAGAAAAATATCGGCATCGATGACCGGGGAGTTCTGAATAACCCGGTCTTCCTAAAAGCTACTGCGCTCGTTAATGCGCGACCGCTGAGGACGCATCACTGGTCCGGGGTCGGGACTTGTTTGAAAAATTATATCCAATTTGTCCCCAGCCCTTCGTCCTACCACGATGAGGGGTGTTCGTCTTTGGGCAAAATTTGGACCTATCCCATCGTAAAGGGAAAGACCCGCCTGAATATCCTCAGTGCCCTCACGCCCCAATTTTATGGAAGGGGAGCCAATTTTTTCGACAAGAGATACGTTTGGCCCTATAAGGGGTTGATCGTGGGCATTGATCCCGTGGCTGTGGATGCGGTAGGTGCCCATCTCCTCCAGGTAAAGCGGATCGTTTTTTTCGGCGAAGACCGGGCTCTGGATGTTCCCCCCATCCATATCATAGTGGCAGATAAAGAATATCACCTCGGGGTCAGTGATTTGAGCCGCATCCAGCTGATCAAACTCGGCTGGATGGAAGAGGTGCTGATATAGCCTTTGTTAGAGGAAAATCCGTTGGGAAATTGGGACGGAAGTTAGGAGGCGTATACATACGATGGCAAGAGGGATGACGAAAAGGGAATTTTTGAAGTTTTGCGGGATGAGTTTCTGTACGCTCTCCGCTGCTCACCTCTTCGGTTTCCCAGAAACCTCACGGGCCCAGATGGCCAAGAAGGGCCTCATTAAGACAAAATTATCCCCCTATTTCACCTCATTGGATGGAGGAGAGATCCAATGTGAACTCTGCCCCAAGAGGTGCCGAGTTTCTAAGGGGAAAAGGGGGTTTTGTAGAGTACGTGAGAATCGAGGAGGAAAGTATTACAGCCTGGTCTATGGGAATCCTTGCGCGGTTCATTTGGATCCGATCGAGAAGAAACCTTTTTTCCATGTACTCCCTGCCACCACTTCTTTTTCTCTGGCAACAGCGGGATGTAATTTCGAGTGCAAGTTTTGCCAGAATTGGGAGATTTCCCAGGCCTCTCCGGAGGATGTATATAGTTATGATGTTTCACCGGAGATGGTGGTGAATAAGGCGAAGGAGATGGGAGCTCGTTCTGTTGCATACACTTATGTGGAACCCACTATTTTTTATGAATATATGTCGGACATCGGCCTTCTTGTGAAGCAGGCCGGCCTTCTTAATGTCTACCACTCCAATGGCTTCATCAATCCGAATCCACTCCGAAATCTATGTAAGGTGTTGGATGCAGCGAATATCGATTTGAAGGGGTTTACAGAGGCATTCTATCGGGAATTGTGCAGCGGTGAACTTAGCCCGGTCCTCGAGACCCTAAAAATCCTTAAGCAGGAGAAAGTCCATCTCGAGATTACAAATCTTGTGATCCCCACAAAGAACGATGAGATGTCCGTAGTAAAAGAAATGTGTCACTGGGTGAAGAAGGAGTTGGGGGCAGATACTCCGATCCATTTCTCACGGTTCTATCCTTTGTATAAACTCCAGAGTCTTCCGCCAACACCAGTTTCGACGGTAGAGAAGGCAAGGGCAGTGGCTCTGTCTTCTGGTCTTGAATATGTCTATATCGGGAACATACCGGGGCACGAGGGGGAGAACACCTTTTGTCCCAAGTGCAAGAAAATGATCATCCAGCGGACGGGGTATATGATTGGAGAGATCCATTTGAAGGGAGGAAAGTGCGGGTATTGTGGGAAGCCCATCCCCGGCATTTGGGCCTAAAGGGCAAATCGCATAGGGCAAAGAGCTTCTTTATTTAATGACATGTTAGTTTGACCCGCGGTGACGGTAAAGATTTCTGATCGCCACAGACTGAGGATCAAGGTTCGTCAAGCCGTATTTTTCAGCCCATTCCATTGCCTCCAAGAATTCCTGGGCAGTAATCCCACGGGCGATTTCTGGATAGTCAAAAGCTTTGTATTCGACCCGATATTGAGCCATGATGTTCACATAGGTGGAATTAGGAAGAGCCTCAGCTACCCACTTAACGAATTTCTCTGTGCCGGCCACCCGGTTGGGCATGACTAAATGTCGGATCATCAAACCGCGAATGGCAATTCCCTGTTCATTGAGCTTGTGAATCCCCACTTGCCGATGCATTTCAAGAATTGCTTTCTTTGTCACTTCAGGATAATCGGAAGCCCCGGCTGAATACTTTGCCGCCTTATCCGCATCCATATATTTGATATCTGGTTTATAAATATCCACGATGCCGTCTAAGATCTTCAATATCTCCAATCGTTCATAACCACTGGTATTGTAAAACAGAGGTAGATGGAGCCCTTTATTCAAGGCGATCCTCGTTGCATTAAGGATGTTAGGCATGACATGGGTGGGAGTAACGAGATTAATATTATGACAGCCCATCTTCTGGAGGTGAAGCATCATATCCGCCAGGTCTTCATCTTGAACTTCCTTTCCTTTTCCTTCGTGGGCAATGGGCCAATTCTGACAGAAGACACAGCGGAGATTGCAGTTGGAGAAAAAGATAGTGCCGGATCCCTTTTCTCCCACCACCGACATCTCTTCACCAAAATGGGGATGATAGCTGAAAATCACGGGTTTAACCGGAGCCCGGCAGAACCCCTTTTCACCCTTTAGCCGATTCACGCCACACTTCCTGGGACAGAGCTGACAATTTTCAAACATTGCATATGCTTGGTTGATCCTCTGAGCCAATTTCCCCTCGGCCTCCAACTTTTCATAAGCTGGGATCCACTTTATTGCATTCCTTACTTTTGCATAGAGGGAGATAGGAGAGAGGAGGGTTGAGCCACACAAGAGGATAGAGCTTTTAATAAAATCCCGACGCGTGAACTTAGTCTTCTTCGCCACCCTTACCGTCCCTCTCTTGGTCAGGAATGCTTCATAAGCCCTTAAGATATGAACTTCCTATATTATAAAACGTCGGTATAATAACTGGATTTGAAGTATTATATAGAAAACATGGCCCAACTTCAATAGTTTTCAGTCAAAAATGGCTTGACAGTTTTCTTTTTCGTACATATAATCCCTTCATCTATAGAATAAACTTAAAAAATAATGTTAGAACTATGAAAGAGAAGGAGAGATGACTTTACAAGATGCCATAGTTTCTCACGGAAGGGCTAATCTTACCGAAACAAACGATTGGTATCGTTGGCCGGTTAACCCACTTTTCTTACCAAATGGGATTGTCCTTCCAATGGGAAGTCCCTATGTGCAAAATGTAGCCTTGAAACTCCAGCTGAGTGACATGTACTCTACCGCGAACGATGATTTAAAGCAGGAATTGACTTACTACTATATCGTAAAGTGGGGCGGCATTAAAAGAAATACTGAGGAGAATATTCGGTCTTACGCGCTCGATACTTCAGCGTCGCTTATTGCACGAGGTTCCAAAGGCATTGCATCTTGGTCCAAGGCATTGTGTATTCGGTGCCCCAATGAGTATGCTATCTACGATGCACGCGTTGCCTTGTCTGTGAATTGTCTACAGATCATAAGCCCGGTAAATACCCCGATACTATTTCCTCTCCTTCCGGGCCAGAACAAGCTGATAAGTTTTGGAAACAGAATGCTCCTGCGGTATGCTTCCGCTCATGGTTGGGGTGTCGCACATGAAGGGGAGTTTTACCCGAAATACAACACCATTCTTTCCTCTGCGGCTCAACTCCTTGGCTCAAATCTCTATACTCTAGAAATGTTGCTATTCGCCAAGGCACCAGAATTGTTGCGGGAGACATTCCCTCATGAAGAGTTCTAACAACACGCTGCAGCCGACGCCGCCACGAAGCGGCGGTGCGGCTGAGCTTCGTCGCTAGCTCTCAATAATGAAATGAAAAAAGAGGAGAGATTGCATGCTTTACATTTACGACAAGCAAAATAAATTACTTATGCCCTGTAAGGAGACCGAATTTAAGAGTCATGGCCTGCTGGAACGGCATGACTTGGCCAAATGGGTTGAGCAGAATCCGACAATTCTCGGTGAGGAATTGCTGATTATTTCTTCGGAGTATGACAGGTTTGATAAAACACACGAGCGACTCGATCTTCTCAGTCTCGATAAGGACGGCAATCTTGTTGTTATTGAGCTCAAACGTGACGACAGTGGGAAGACTGTAGATCTCCAGGCAATAAAATACGCTGCCTACTGTTCGACACTCCGCCTTGCCGATCTTGTTGGAATGTACGTGAAGTACCAGAAACAGAAAGGCATTGAGGTAACTTCAGAAGCGGCACAAGCGTCAATTCTCGACTTCATCGAGAACGATGATTTTGAGGAATTAAATGACCGGCCCCGGATTATTCTTGTGGCCAAAGAGTTTCGTCCAGAAGTCACAGCATCAGCCCTCTGGTTGCGTAAGTTTGCCTTAGACATCTCTTGTGTCAAATGGGACGCTTACGAACTCTCAAATGGAAACGTGGCTGTCAACTCATCTGTTTTAATTCCTTTGCCAGAAGCAAAAGATTTTATTATCCAGGCAGAAAAGAAGGATATTGCTGAACACTCTAAGACACTTACGCAGTCAGAGTATGTTCAGTTTTTCTCGCAGTGCGTCGAACTGCTAAATAAAAGGCTTCCGCGTCAATACGTTCCTCCTACACCAAAAGCCTACTATCAGATTCCAACAGGCATCAGCGGGGTACATTTTGAATGGGGGTTTCATGGCCGACCTCGTTCAAGTTTCGGTGTAGAGTTACATTTTTAAAAAGGGAATAAAGAATCGAATCAGAGCCTGCTCTCAGCCTGCACCCAACTAAAAGATAGGCTTGAGAAAGAACTCAGGGAAATGATGGTCGTTCAGCAGGACTGGGGTAAAACTTGGGCACGGCTTTATATTGAGAAGCAGCAAGGTAAAATTACTGATGACTTGAGAGACTGGGCTGTTGAAAAGATGTACATCCTTATTCAAATTCTTCAACCCGAACTGGATAAGGCAAAAAGGAGCTAACCATAAAATCCAGCGGATAGCTTACAGCCCCCGCTGATCTAAATCGTTATACCCTAAGTGAGGTGGTGGAGGGTGTTATGAAAACTTTTAAACTACTCTTCCTTTCTATTAATATTATCTTTCTTATTCTCACAAATTACTCAATCGCTTCACCTGATAAGGACATTCGAACTAAAGGCTCCATCACTAGAACCCCGAGTCCAACAACTGTGGAAAATCGCGCCGGGCAAGTAGTCCAGGAGAAAAATCAATCAAATGACATCTTTTGGACATCTTTTGGCGCCGCTTTAGGGGGCTTTCTTGGCGCAAGCATCTGGTTTTTTGTTCGATTTCTTATTACAAAATTCCGGCGGGACAGAATCTTTATAAAAAGCTATTCATGCGCGAACAACATAAACCTCGGTGACAATAATGAGGTTGATGGCGAGCTGAAACATCATCATGGGAAAAGAATCGATAATGAATCTGAGCTTAGACGTTTGGGAATGAAAAACGCAGTTTGGGAATGGACCAGAACCCCTGCAGGAGTTGGATCTGGTGGCTCAGTTATATATGGGCCATACTCAACGGATTTCGCTGAGAGTGGTAAATACTCTGTAATATTTAGAGTCAGAGGGATGGGTTTCACTCAGCCCCAAGATATCACAAGAGATGTTCCAGTACTTCACTTGGACGTTAATAGAAGCATTGAACAATATATGCCAGTTGGTGGGAAAATTGAGAACTTACAAGCCCAGAATAGATTTGCGGTAAGATACGTGAGAGCCAGTGAACTGGCGTCTAGTGATTGGAAAGATTTTGAGTTGGTTTTTAATTGCGACGGCCCAGGCGTTTGGGAATATCGCATTTATGCGTATGACGGGGTTAGTTTAACTCCTGATAACATAAGTCAATTTGGCGCAAACGTTAGAATATTTTTTGATAAAGTGGCTATTTTTAAAATTAATAAAATGAATATTTCATGGTAGTTTTTAATCAATTATGGCCGAAGGATTAAAAAAGGAACGTATAACTTTTCAGTCTATCTGACCCGTGCTACGCTGCGCTTCACACCGGCTGCTGACCTCGTCGCTGGGCACCATAAGTGACGTATAGACATGAGACACGAATCTGATGATGTATCAATAAGGAAGCCCTCCAAACCAAGCATCGAAGAAATAGACCGCATGCTCCAATCTCTCTCGCCAACAGAGGAAAAAGTCCTAAGACTACGATTTGGCCTCGGAAAGGGGCTGTCGGATGAATTGGCATCTGCCGCCTATGGAAGATTGCTTGCCGCCGTATTTGGTGATCAAGCCGTTAAGCCAAAGATAGAGGAATACCGGCCTGCAATAGCACTTACCAACGTTGTTGAAAAAGTGACGCAGTTGACGCCTGAATTGGTAGACCACCTGAGAAAACATCAGCAAGACATCGCGAGAATCCCCTGGGATGTCTTTGAACATTTAGTCGCTGAGTTTTTTCGTGCTCGAGGATACGATGACGTTCGGCTCGTCGGTCGCGACCCAACTACTTCCGCTGATATCTATGCTTCACACACCATGGACCCTTTGGGAACGCGACTGAGATTCTTCGTTGAGGTAAAGCGAACTGGGCGAGCAGTAGGAATTGAGGTGATAAACGAGGTTCTAGGAGCCATGCTATCAGAAAGACCAACGCACGGTTGGCATGCCGCGATAGTTGTCTCCACGGGAGGCTTCAAGAGTCTGAGGAAGTTTTCCGACCATGAACTCTCGTATCGAGGGTTGGAATTGAAAGACAGTAATGATTTGCTTCGCTGGTTGCATGACTATCGTCCGAACAAGAACGGGTTATGGCTTGCTCATCCCTTAAGAGAAGTACCACGGCCCAACCAAAAAGGTCTTGGAGCTGGGGTGACCTTTGAAAAAGGACGGAATCGAAAGAAGGGAGTATAGAGCCCAACGAGCCGGTTCACCGGATCGGCAGGATACGGCGCCTGCCTCCCGGTGACCTTATTGTTATCTCAATAAATGCCATCCATTGATGGTTAGGAGCTGTGATGAATAAAAAGGTAAGAAGTATTTTCAAATTTGTATTTCTAATTATTGTTGTGTTTGGGGTAATTGTATTTTCTGCAATTATAGTTGTTAATTACTTTGGAATACATTTTGAGCTTTTAAGGTTGTTTTTTGGTAGTGAGGTATATGAAGTAACAAAGGCATCGAAAAATCTTCCAGTTTCAAGAGAGCCTGATGAAACCATCGACATAACTCAGATGGTTGAATTACGGAGAATGTTGCAACAAGAGCAACTAGAGAAATTAAATGTCATTTTAGAAGAATATCAGAATCTTTTTGAAAAAGATCCACGCAATGAGTATAAGGTCTATGATGCCTATCACGCATTTGATATAACTGTTCCTTCGTGCGAAGACTTCTTTAAAAAGTGGATAAATACTTTCCCTGATAAATACCAACCATATCTTGCTGTTGCACAATATTATTATGCGAGGGGTTGGGAAAATAGAGGATATAAGTGGGCGAAGGATACAGGAGAAGAACAATTTGAGGGAATGCGATTCTATTTCTCAAAGGCAGAAGAAAACCTTAAAGTCGCTTTAAAAATTAATCCTAACTTAATAGTTGGTTATCATATTCTGATTGGTATTTATAATGCCAATGGAAATGATATAGGCGAAGACAGAATTATTGAAAAGGCTTTAGCATTATTCCCTCGTTCTTTTCTTATCAAATCTGCTATTCTATGGGCAAAAGAGCCGCGATGGGGTGGAAGCTATGCCATTATGGAGAAAATTGCGAAGAATGCAGAAAAATATTGTGATATTAATCCAAAGCTTGCCACGTTATACGGATTTATATATTGTGATCAAGGTAAGAATTTTAGACGTAATAAAAGATATAAAGAAGCTATTGATCTCTTCACAAAAGCCATTTCCTTTGGTGATCATTGGGAATTTTATAATGAACGGGCAGATGTTTATCATTTTGATTTAAAGGAATATGATCGAGCCCTTGAAGATATTAACAGAAGCATTAAACTGCGGCCTACAATAGATAGAAGTTATCGAATGCGGTCAAGGATATATTTTGCAAAAGGGAACTACAGTGATTCCATTGAAAATTTGCATGCTGCAGAAATTCTAAGGCCTGGAGATCCTGAAACGAAGAAATGGAGAGAATGGGCATCTAAGAATCTTTTAAACAAAGGTCATAGATTGTTTAAAACAGATCTCCATGCGGCTATTGAAAATTATAGTTTGTCTGTCAAGTTCGATGATAAGAATTTTGAGACATATTATTGGAGAGGTATGGCATTTTATACGTTAGAGAATTTTGAATCAGCATTATCAGATTTAGAGCTCGCTATTGAAATTAATCCTCATCATTTTGAGTCGTATCGTATGGTAGATTACATTCTCGCAAAGGATCGGCAATGGGGTAAAATAATCAATTATTGGAATAAATTTCTTGATTTGGAGCCTGATCATGCGGGAGCATATCTTGAAAGAGCAGGTACTCACTATCATAATAAAGATTTTGGGAAAGCATTAGATGATTTAGAAAAATCTTGTACATTAGGCAACGAAGAAGCCTGCAAGAGATCTAAAGGTTTTAGGACGAAAAAATAATTCAAAATACAGATGTATTTGAGATAACCACCGCCTGGAGTAGACAGCAGCAATCTAGGATGTCGCTCCTTCCTTGGAAGAAAGAGCCTCACCCTTTTCTTCTGCACAGATTAAAACAGGAGATTGTAAATGAAAACATATCTTCTTATTGCGGTAGCTTCGGGAGCATTTCTGTTTTGTTCTCCAGTTTCTGCAGAATATAACGTCGCGCCCGGAATGATTTTTACCATATCCTCGGAACAGGCAGGAAATGAAAGTGATTTCGAGGAGTGCCCTGAAGTCTACGTTTTATTAGCTGACAGTCAAAAAACAGACTGCACTGTGAAGGAGAAAAAGTCTGATTTCCCCCGTGAAAACATAACCTGTGTGATCACAAGGTCCATCCCAGCAGGAACTTATACTTTATACATCCGTGAAAAAGGCAAAGACCCCGCAATTATCAGTTCAGATTTTACTGTTAAAGCACCGGAAATATATTCTGTCTCACCGCCGGAAGCCTCTCCAGGAGAAATCATCACTGTCAGGGGAAAATATTTCGGATTATCCCCATCCATCAGCCTTACAGGCGCAGACAACCGCAAAATAGGATTCACAATCATGAAACCTTTCAAATATCCGAACTGGAAGGGAAGCTACGGAAAAAGCACAATGGACACGTCGACAGGAGAAAGCGAAATCCTTTTTTCAGCTGGCAGAAGACTTGAACAGCAGGAAACCGCGACATTCAGCATCTCATCTAAAACCGGGGACGCATCTTCACAGTTCAACAAACCCAGGAAAAAGTGGTCTTTCCTTTTCTATATGAACGCCGACAATGATCTTGAAGCCGACCTCCTCAATGAATTCCTTCTTATCTCTTCAGTCGGAAGCGGCAATGACATAGATCTCATTGTCCAGCTCGACAGAGCCAAAGATTCCAAAAACGGATTTGGAAACTGGACAATCACCCACAGATTCTATGTTGAAAAAGGCATGGAACCGCTGCCCGCTAACGCCATACAGGACTGGAATGACGGAAAAGGCGGCGGGAGAGAGGTCGACATGACAGATCCAGGTTCCTTGACCTCATTTATCAGCTGGGCTCTACAGAGATACCCCGCTAAAAACAAGGTCCTTGTCGTCGTGGACCACGGATACGGATGGAGAGGCCTCAGCATCGACGAAACAAGCAATTCAAAGCACATGACTCTTAGAGGTTTCAAACAGGGAATTGAAGATTCAGCCGCCGATATAAACCTGATTCTTTTTGACGCATGCCTTATGCAGTCAATGGAAGTGGCCTATGAGCTCAGGCACTGCGGAGCGGAATATATAGTAGGTTCACAAGCTCCGGCTTCACCTGTTATGCCTTTCGATAAAATACTTACTGATCTCGGTGAAAACCCTGAATGGTCTCTGCTGGAGCTTGCAAAAGACATCAATGACCGCTATGCGGAAAAAAATAGCGAGGGCATCTATTACACACATTCGACTGTGCGGCTCGACGCAGTAGAGGGAATGGCTGATGCGTATCTCAATTTCACAAAGGCAATTATCGAAGAAGAGGGTTTTTCTTCAATACAGTCGAAAGCTGCCGCCGCTATTGAGGCAATCCAGAATGCGGTCGTCTATAACCGGTGCGGAGACCAGGCCGCAGGTTCCGGCGGAATTGGTATATACTTCCCAAAAGCACTGCCGGTCACTCCGCCGCAGGCCCCTGATGAAGTCAGGGATTTTTATATGGGCAATATTGTGGAATTTGCAAGCGACTCCTGCTGGAACCTGTTTCTTTATGGATTCACAGCACCCGGGATTCCTCCTTTCCCGATAGATCCGAGAATCCACAATGCCAGAGAGTCCGTGACAAATGTATATTCAAACGACATCGTAGATGTTTATGGCTTCCTCGATGAAATCGTCAATCCAGATGAATAAATTAACGGGAAAGCAGAGGGGGCAGCGCTTGACAAGGGAGACAGGGGAGTATCTGCAAGGTCAATCGACATGCCTTATAAAATTCTTGCCGATATCGTTGTCCTAACACATTTCCTTTGGATCTTATTCCTCTTTTTCGGTGCCTTTTTAGGGAGAAGAAATAAGGCTCTAAAGATTTTTCATCTCTCGGGCCTTTCCTTTGCATTTGTCATTCAGATATTCGATTGGTACTGTCCTCTCACTTACCTTGAAGTTTGGTTAAGATCGAAACATGACCCCGGCCTTATCTATGCAGGTTCCTTCATTATTCATTATGTTGAAGGGATCGTTTATAAGGAGCTCTCCCGCCAATTCATCTTTGCATTCACCATTTTTCTCCTCGGGTTTAATATTTGGTTTTATTTGAAAAAGAAGAATAAATCCACAGTGGATGTTGATTAGTTGTGGAATTCGATCCGCCTGGTCTTGAGGGATGCGAATTTGACCATTTTGCCCAATAATTAGGCACTGTAACTCCTTGAAAGGAGTGCTAAAGTAATGGAAATCTCTAAATCGGGGCAGGAGAAATGTCACTGCGAAGCTCCTATACAAAAGATTGGCCATTTCAGGTGAAAAAAATCTTTTCGGGTGAAGGGAGTCTAAGTCTCGGAAGGATTCTTGATTATAATCATATCTCTTTTAAATTGACATTACCGGGGGATTTCTCGATCGTGTCAGAAATATTTTTTAGAAACATAGAAATTTTCTTTGTCTCATCCGATTGATTCTGAGGGATCTGCGTTATCCCGTTCTTCTCGTACTCGTCCAGGGCGTATTTGAATGTAATGTTTTCAATCGTTTTTCCCGGTTGGAAGGCGACTTCGCCCTTGGTCCCTTTTGCTATTTCAACCACAAGTCCGACATTGGTCAATTCATCGAGAAACTGCCGAACGAGACGAACTGGAATTTCCAATGCGTGGGCAATCTGGGTAGCGCTGAATGGTTTCTCCCCTTGTGAAAACTTCTTTACAAGAAGGTGAAATATCTTAAGAACAAGAAGTTTTTTCGAAGAAATGCTTAACCGGGAATAATCCGGTTGAAAGCCGAACGTTTCATAATGCTCATTGGCAAAAGCGATTTCTGCACCAAAAAGGACGATCATCCAACTCAATTGAAGCCATACGAGAAGAAGGGGGAGTGCGGCAAGACTGCCATAGATGGCACCGTAACTCGCCGCCCCGATCTGGAACTTAATGTATATCGCCTGAACCACTTGGTAAATGGTTCCCGCAGCGATCCCTGCCAAAATCCCAGATCTAAGAGGAATTTTCGTGTTGGGCATCATAATGTAAAGCATCGTCAGCAAAACCCACATTGAGACATAAGGCAGCAAACTCAATAGGAAAAAGATGACTTGGCTGAACATCCCCAAGAGTGCAATTTTTTGAACGATGAACTTCACCTTGCTTGCCACGACGACGGTGATGCTGCTGGAGACGACAAAGAGAATAGGAGCGAGGACCATCATGGTCATGTAATCGCTGAATTTTCGGACGAGGGTTCTCGGTTTCCTGATTTCCCAGATGTTGTTAAATGACTCTTCAATTTTTCCGAGTATCGATATCACTGTCCAAAGGAGCAATATGGCACCGACCCCGGCGATGATCCCCCCCTTGGCATGCTCAAGAAGTGAGCCTGAAAAAGTAATAATCTGATTTGTCACATCCCCTTCCCAGTTTCCTTTTTGTGCCATCTGTAGGATTTGGCTCTTGATGAGTTTTTCAAGCCCGAAACCTTTGGCGATCGCGAAGGCGACCGCAAAGACCGGAACGATGTTGAGCAGGGAATAATAGGTCAAGGCCGAAGCATCCTTGGCGCAACCATCTTTACTAAATTCTTGCCAAGCCAAAAGGGGAACCCGCAGACATCTGAGAAAAAATGCCTTTCCGGGGGAAAGATCTTTCAACCGGATTTCCCAGATGCCAATCTTAAAGAACTGGATGATTCGCGATATCACCCTCACCCTCCCTTCAAAATGCTTTTCAACTCGACTTCAGTTCAGAAGTGCAGTGGGAACAACGTGTTGCCTTAATCGGGATCGCAGAGAAGCAATAGTTGCACTCTTTCGTTGTTGGCGCAGCGGGTGGGGCTTCTTCTTTTCTCCTGAGCTTATTGATGTTTCGGATGAAAAGAAATACTACAAAAGCAATGATGAGGAAATTAATGATGGTATTGATGAACACACCGTAGCTGACTGTAACAGCACCTGCCTTCTTAGCCTCTGCAAGTGAAGCGAACGGTCCAGCTACTGCCCCTTCTTTTAGAATGATGTAAAGATTGGAGAAGTCAACGTTGCCCAACAGCAGCCCTATGGGTGGCATGATCACATCCGAAACAAAGGAATTCACAATACCACCAAAGGCGGCGCCAATAACGATACCCACTGCCATATCCAAAACATTCCCGTGCAGCGCAAATTCTTTGAATTCCTTAAACATCTTCGCTCCCTCCTCATCAAAATTTAGCTACACGAAGCTCTCTAAGAATACTGTTCTAATAGCTTTTTTTCTATTATTTCAGTTTAAACTCTACCCGGCTATCCTTCAGTTTTTCCTTCTTTTCAGGGGCAAGGGATTTTGGTTCAATAATAAATATTCTTTCTGATTCGATCTTACCTGTTTTTAAAATGGCATCTTTCACGATCATTGCCCTTTGAGAGGCGAGAGATCTCAGGTCACTCTCTTTGATCTCAATATGGGTGAGCATCAACTTCTCCATTTCGGGTACAGGTAAATCCTTCGCAATGCCCAGGATATTTCGCGGCTTAGGGAACTTCTCCTCTTTGTAGGCCATTTTCAGGTATTTTTCATATTCCTGTTTTTCGATTTTAATTTCGTCGACGGGAACCACAGGTGTCCCTTTTTTTACCATCTCCTTTATTTTTTGAGCTTTTAGCTTCCTTTGAAAGAGAAGTTGCTTTAGTCCCTCTCTGTCTCTTTCTATATCGACATGGCCTTCAATATCCAGCTTCAAGGCGGGCCGATCAGAAAGGGCCTTGACCAGGGTGTCGATTTTTTTCATGTTCGTTTCTGCAATCGTAAAAATGCCATAGTCAAACTCAAGGTAGCTGAGTTCCTCTCCCCCTCCGAAAACTGCTCCGAGGAGTGCAAAGGGCGAGGTGGCTGCCTTCGCAATCAAATTAACGATGATTTTCAGGATAATTCCCCACACGCTGAATTTCGGGTCATCCAAACTTCCTGAGACGGGGATATCCAGTTTGATCTCTCCTTTTCTGTCTTTCAGAAGGGCGATGGCAAGTTTAACAGGCAGCTTGGTCGCATGAGGGCTTTCCACCTTATCACCAAAGGTGAACTGATCGAGGAAGATAACGTTCTGGGAATCGAGTTTCTTTTTATCGATCAGGTATTTCAGATCGAAGGAGAGTTTCCCTTTCTGGATGGTGTATCCGGCGTATTTTCCAGAATAAGGGGTTACCGGACTGAGATCCATATCCTTAAACCTGACCTTCAAATCAACATAGAGATCCTGTTTCAGTGGATTGATCTTACCGATGATTTCAAGAGGGGCATAATCATTCAGTTTCGCCCTGAGCTCCATCTCTGCCAAAGAAGTCTCTTCTGAAGAGAGCCCTGAGACTCTTCCACCGATCTCCGAAAGTTTTGCTGAAAATTCTGGATTGGCCGATTTATCCGAAAAGTCGATCCTTCCTTCCTGAAGTGTAATGGTTCCGATTTTGATATTCTTGGGAGGTTCTTTCTCCTTCGTGGATTCATCTACCTTCTTTTCTGGCGGAGGGGTTTCCTTCTTTGGGGGAGCTTCTTTCTTTGTCTCTTCTTTCCCCAAGATTTCCTGAAGATTGAGCTTTCCGTCCGGATGGATCAGCACGTGGGCATAGAAGTTGCTCAGTGCGATTCCTTTGACATCCATTGAAAAGGGGTTGGAGTCGAAATGGATATCGTCAAAAGCAAGGGATTCCATTTTCAGGATATCCTCAGCGTTCAGTTTGTCGATGGAAGCAAAATGGTTTAACGAGGCTCCACCACTGTAGGTCGCTTTAAGCTCTT
>Ga0315279_10002273_pt1 | contig 29350 bp, 28 predicted proteins | sample YL17G06_20_MG_FD_203694 | JGI IMG/M metagenome (GOLD analysis project Ga0315279, IMG submission 203694) | Sediment microbial communities from Yellowstone Lake, YNP, Wyoming, USA - YL17G06_20 | ecosystem: Environmental > Aquatic > Freshwater > Lake > Sediment | place: USA: Wyoming | collected... | reverse complement strand
CATATCAAAGTAACAACGAGTATGGCGTGGTTTTGATGCCTTGGGGAATAAGCTCTATGGCTTTCCCAATATCGTTTGGATCGAATCCGTTTGAAGCAGAGTGGGTTGCCACGGACGTTCGTCAGGTCATAGTGAACAACATCGCCTATCAGGCGAAACTAGCACTGTGGAGCCTAGAGGGCTATCAGGTGACAGGACAATGATGCGAACAATCGAAATACTACTTGTGATAATGATAATCACCGGAGCCTTCCTGACAGCCTCTTTCTTCGCCGTTTTGCCTCAACCACGACAGGTCTCACCATTAAACCTCAGAAGACTGGCCCTGACAACACTCCAGACACTAGATGTTGACAATGACTTGAGCGAAACAACGTTTAAATCGCCAAACGACGCAGCGTGGGGGCAACTCCAAGTTGTGCTTTCCGCTTGTTTGCCACCGAACATCGTCTACAATCTGACCGTTTACGAAGTTCTGAGCGGAAATGAGCTTTACCTTCCGATAATGTCTGTTTCAAACGCCGAAAGCCTAGGCATAGAGTCTGATGCTGCCAACTACTTGGTCGCTTCATCCAACGTGACTCTCAGAGTAGTTCCAGAGAGAATTGGAGAGCACGGAAACGGAGGAACATTGTACATACTGAATTGTAGCGATGCTAATGGTTGGTGGATTACTGGCTACACTGCACAGAGCCTAGCCACAGACCTGTACAACCTACTCTCACCATACTTCCAAGCAACGATAATGGTGCAGAACACAACACAACTTGGACAACTGCTTAACGGTACAAAGATCTCAGCTTCACCTTATGAGAACGTAACGAGCGCAGTGGTAATAAACACATGCGGAGAAGCAGTACCAATACCATCAGGATACTACACAAGTTCAGTTGTTGGATATGATTCAACTCATAGTTCTTACGCTAAATACTGCTATACTCTAGGGCAAAAAGTGCGACAGTACAACTGGACTTGGGTCAGCATAGTAGGATACCCACTTTATTACGTGTCAAACACGGGATACTTTAATGACTCAAGTGACCAGAACGGGTATGGCATCTACGGAATGAAATGTGTCGGACCAGCTGGACTTAACGCTTTTCTTGATGGTTTAGATAACAAACAATACGTTGATTGGTGGTGGGACTCCCATGATAATTATTGGAAATACGATAACGACTGGATTACTGGAAGCCTCACTGGCCCCGTTTATCTCTCGTCTGATGCGTCGTATTACTGCAATTACTATGGGATTTATCCGTCTCCTTATCAAATGGCTACAAGAGCCCTACCAGATTCTATACTGAACACTTATCACTTGAATGCCACCACCTACGTCTTTAGCAAAGTAGGTAATTGGATTCCGGGAGCAGTCTATCGACATATCATTCCTAGCAGCGGAAATATTACAGGCTCGCTTTTTGCACTTGGCTTGACTAGAACACCGGATATTAGGCTCACGGCACTGGGTCTCTTATCCGATTACAAGCCTAGGCTCTATAGATCCGAGTACACCGCTTCGGGAACATCGAGGCTAGTTGTCCTGCAACTGGGGCAAACAGGGGGCGGATAGCATTGAACAACAAAGGCCAGTTTTCAATTATTGCGGCTTTGTTTGTAGCTGTGATACTCATAGCTACCGTCATAATCACCTATTCCACAATACGTAACAGCTCCATCCAAGACCAACCTCAACTGTTGAGTGCAATAGACGAGACAAACCTAGCTCTAAAGCAGATTCTGGGCTTCACAGTGGGCTACTACGGCTCGATTCTACAGGTCACTGGAAACTCGACGTATGCCCAAGGGCTTGCAACAAGCTATCTTCAAAGTGGGCTGATAAATATAGCGAACATGCATCCTGAGTGGGGAATATCCTTCAACGTAACCGGATCAGAGATGGGCACGTATTGGTTTACGAACACAAGCTACAGTAGAGGAAATCTCGCCATAAACTACAGTCTAACTGGCCTCGGAATGTACGGAATAGCCTATGAAACCTCTTGTGAATTGGCGGTTAAGGTTGCGGAAACCACCTCAGACAATCAGACACAGCTGATAGTAACCAGGGATGAAGACGAACCTCTCATCAATCTTGGAAAACGAAGCTTTAGATTCTACTCCTATAGTTACGCAAATTCGACGTGGGGACTGATAAACCCAAGCATCGAGCCGATATCATATGCGAATGGTACTTACCAGATTAACATGACTGATCCAGCGTTGTCTGCGGTTGATCCCTATTCTTACGTTGTCCAAGTCGAAGATCCAAGGGGGATCGTGGTTGTTGCTTCATCATTCAGTCGATACGCCTGCACACTGGCATGGAATTCCACTGTTTACTCAACGCTACAGAGCTCAACAGTTGTTGTCGAGCTTCTGCAAAATGGCACGATGCGATGGCTAGGACAGAACATACAACTAATGACTCAGGCTAAGCCAATCCCGCCAATTCCAGTAAAAGCAATCCATGTCAACCAAACCGCAAATGGAGTGAACAGTGAGGTGCCGTTCCAGATAGAAGACTGGACATCCGACTACCGCATCCCGCTGGGCTTAACAAGCAACTCAAGCGTCTTCAACAGTAGAACAATGCTAGTCTTCCTAGCCAACAAAAATGTTTCAAAGACCACAATATGGTGGAATGGAAGTGACACAGCCGTCCAAACACCGAACGCGTATATAAACAAATACTTCTCTGTCAACACCGCCCAGAGAACGTTGACTAATGGAATTCTGACCTTAAGAATCAACTTTTCTCAACTCGTAAGTGGAGGTGCATATTCATTTAAGGTTGATTCAACCGTTGGAACATCTAAAAGCACAGCAGAGTTCATGCGAATCAACAACGAGGTGGCCAACTATGGTAACTCTGAACCGACGTATGCGATTACCAACGGCACGATAAGAGCTGTTGTACAACACGAGATTGAGTGGGACACTGGTGCTCCTAATTGCCCCAACGTTTATGCGCAGATAGTGCTAACGCTTCCTTCGAACTCCACTTATTACACATATCAGCTGCGTTTTATGTTTGTTGGATCGGTGCAAAGCAGAAATGTATCAGAGCTATGCCCAATCAAATTGAAAGCTTCAACAGGCCAGCAACAGACAGAAAATGGGACAGCAAGTGGCTATCCAATAGTCTCAAACGCCACAGGTTTGTTCTACAATTTCTCAGCTTCAACGTGGGCCCATCATTGGAGCCAGTTCATCTCAGGAACGAAAGGGACAGGAATAATGTTCACGGACAGCGCCAACCAAAATCTCTACTTCTTCGATACAAAAGCAGGAAGCCAGACTGGATGCCTTAACGTGACGAACTCGATCATCGAACTCCTCCCAGTAAAAAGAGCATATGCCAACTTCACATACGCTTTGGACGTCACCTGGCATGGCGCAGTAGTGACATTCGATGGAACAACACCGATCTATAATAATGCTAACCAAACGGGTTTGTGGATAATCGTGGAATATCCGCCAACGGTAGCGGTAACCACGGAGAGCTAAATGCAGGGTTTAGTTTTGGGTTGATTTTAAATGTGGATTTCATGTTCATACAAGTTAAATAAGAATGTGGATGATTCCTATGCATAAAAGGGTGAAGCGATTTGACTAGAAAATCGTTAAGATCAAAGAAAGCCATATCGCCAATACTGGCCACACTGCTTCTGATCGTGATAGCAGTCGCAGCTATAGTCGTCACTTACGCTTGGATAATGACGTACATGGGCAACGTGGGAAGGCAAGCAGGCGTAATCCTTTACAAGGCTAACGTGAACTTTTACACTCAGGGTGGCACTGAGAAAATAGACCTTGACATTGGCAATTCAGGAACATCGGATACAGGAATATACAAGGTCTACTGCGGATCAACACAAGGCAGTCTTGCAGAACAGACAATATCAGCTACAGTACCATTGGCCGCAGCTACAGTCGCCAGAGTCACCATAAACTACAACTGGACCGCTGGAGCGACTTACTATTTCAAAATAATATCCTCAACAGGACAAACTCTTCCAGACTGGCCTGAACAAGCACCAACGCAAGCCCCCTAAGAGTCCTCAGACGCCAAAAAACCCACTTTTGATCTGAAAACCTCAACATACATTATGCCAGTTTATCTCAAACGATAAATACAGATCAATAGCAACATCTTTCTCTCAACGGTGTTTCACGGTGCAGATGATATTTGATCTAGCGAGAACAATCACAGCCTTACTGTTCCTGTTTTATGCCTCTTGGAGCGACTACAAGACTCGAGAAGTCAGCAACAGAGTCTGGTTGTTTTTTGCACCGCCAGCTCTTGCATTGACTCTTGCAGAGTTGCTTCTTTACGACTCTTCACATCTCTTATACTATGGAATATGCTTCGGTCTAACAGCAGCCTTCGCAGTAATACTCTTCTACGCTGGAGGCTTTGGAGGAGCCGACGCAAAAGCCCTCATGTGCCTTGGACTCGCCTTACCATTCTACCCAACAAAAATGTTCATGCCTCTTCTAGGAGAAATCTCGCCAATTTCAAGAACATTTTTTCCAATAACCGTTTTCAGCAATTCGGCTTTATTTGCAGCCTCAACAGCAGTCATAATGTTTCTATACAACGCATTTTGGCGACTCAAAACCCACAGAGAGCTCTTTGAGGGAGAACAGAAAAAAGAATCCATAGGAAAGAAGATTCTGGTTATGATAACAGGTTACAAAGTCTCCATAAACAAATTGAAAGAGAAATGGCACATATACCCATTGGAAGACATAGAAGACAGAAATGAAAAAGAATCAAGAAGGAAACTGGTCATACTGCCGAAAGATGAAGGAAGAAACGACATAGTTGAAAGACTTGACAAAGCAGCCGCTTCTGGGAAAATTCAGGACAAGGTGTGGGCAACACCAGGATTACCTATGCTAATCTTCGTGACAGCCGGTCTGGTTGTGGCCTTGGTTTTTGGTGACATTATCTGGGCTTGCATTCGACTTATCCTCAGCTAAGATCAAGAAACAACACGCCATTTTCAGGCTTGAGTTATTTTCGTTTTGAATATAAAAACGCGGCAACGGCCAACAATATGGAAGCAAGGACAGCCAGAAGATACGTGTAGATTCTGTATGGGTTGTTCAAGGTTTGTGCTGTAATTCCTTGCACTGGGGTTTCATAGGAATAGCAGAATGCACTCGCAATGTACAGCAGAATAGCTGATAAGAGCAAAGAAATTTCAGTCTTGAACCTCAACGTCATTCCTCATGTGAGCAAGATTTGAACAATAAACCTAACCTATTGTTCTCGACCCACTAAAATACTTTATGAAAAAAGGTTATCTTGACTTCGACAAATAGCTGTTTTGCGGTGACTGGAAGAAGTGTCAAGCAATTATTGCGAAGAACTGAGCAGATTCTTGAAGAGCGAAACTCGAGAATTCAATGTTGTTATTATGCCTGACTTCTTTCTTGACCGACTAGTAAGTCTAGACTGGAACGTGGATGCCTTTTCCAAGAACCTCGAAACAGTGACAAGAAACAAGGGCGGCAGCATAGATGGCATACACCAAACAGACCTCAGAGGAGGAAACGCTATCAACACAGCTTCCGCTCTAGCCGCACTAGGCGTGAAAGTTATTCCCATCGTCTGCACCAACAAGTTTGGACTGCAAATCATCAAGTTCCACCTCAAACCCTACAAAGTTGACGTATCCCATGTCAAAATCTCCAAGGAAGCCTCAATTACGACGGCAATAGAGCTGGAAACTGAAAAAGGGAAAGTCAACGTTATGCTTAGAAACGTCGGTTCGCTTGCAGACTTCGGACCACAATATCTGGATAATGGTGACTTTGAAGCAATAGAAAAAGCAGATTATGTTTGCGTGTTCAATTGGGCTGGAACGAAGCATTTCGGCACCAAATTGGCTAAAACCGTTTTTCATCGTGCAAAAACGAAGGGAATGGGTAGAACCTATTGCGATACGGCTGATCCAACTCCAAACAAGGACAATATTCCAGAGTTGGTGAAAGATGTCTTGAAAGGGAAAGATATAGACGTTCTAAGCGTAAATGAGAATGAAGCTATCTGTTACGCATCACAATTAAGTGATGAGATAGAGGAACTCAAAAAGCACCTACCTCTTGAAGAAACAGCAAAGGAATCTGCAAAGATTTTGGCTTCGCATCTTTCAGCGAGGATCGATCTTCATACGACGAGTTTTTCCGCAACTTTCACGAAGAAATGTGAAATGGTTATACCAACTTTTGAAGTTCCAGTTCTAAGGGCTACCGGGGCAGGAGATGCATGGAATGCTGGGAACATTCTGGGAGATGCTTCCGAACTTTCAGATGGCAGCAGATTATCCCTAGCCAACGCAGTTGCAGCCTACTATGTCTCAGACAAAAGTGGAACACATCCTACACGAAAACAGCTTGCAAAATTCTGCCAGAAATTCGCAAAGTGACATCAAACGGAATAGTGAGCCCAGATTAGAAAAAGATACAGGGTGTATTGGCGACAAAGGTGAATCGTTAAAAGCTACAAAAGAAATAGTGAAGGAAACATATTGACAAACCGAGGATTCGTTGAGGGAAAGCAAGAATGAAAGCCGTAATCTTGGCAGCTGGTGAAGGAGTGCGACTTCAACCAGTCACGTCAACCAGACCCAAACATCTGATAAAAGTCGGCGGAAGACCAATCCTTGAGCACTGTTTAAACGTGCTGAAATCTTCTGGAATAGATGAAGCAGTAATAGTTGTTCACTATATGGCCGACCAGATCCGCCAGCATTTTGGTAACGGCGAAAAGTTTGGGTTAAGGATTGAATATGTAGAGCAGAAGACGATTGCAGGAACAGGGAACGCTGTGAGCGCAGTTGAACCTTACGTGAAAGACGCGTTTTTGTTGGTTTATGGCGATTTGCTATTCACAACAGAAGCTGTAAAAAAAGTCATCACGTTGCATCAGAAAGAGAAGCCAGTCGCAACTTTGGCTGTTGTTCCCGTTGGGAGACCAGAAAATTATGGTATAGTGGAGCTTGAAAATGAGATGCAAATCAAGCGCATCATCGAGAAACCAAAACGAGAAGAAACTCTCTCAAACTTGGCCAATGCAGGCATTTATGTCTTCTCGACGGAGATATTTGGGAAAATAAGGGAAACATCGGCCTCGATCAGAGGGGAATTGGAAATTACGGATGCGATATCACTTTTACTGAATGAGAAGACGATTTTGGCTTCAAAACTCTCACTCGATGATTGGATGGACATTGGCAGGCCTTGGGATTTGCTTGAAGCGAATCGTTGGGTATTGGCGCGGATGAAGCACAAGGTGGGCGGGTTGATAGAGGAGGGCGCTCACCTGGTCGGCCCTGTGACTGTCGCAGAATCTGCTCGAGTGCGTTCTGGATCATACATTGAAGGCCCAACGTTCATAGACGAGGATAGTGACATTGGACCCAACTGCTACATTCGCCCATGCACCAGTATTGGCAAGAAAGTTCGAGTTGGCAATGCTTGCGAGATTAAGAACAGCATAATAATGGACAATGCACATGTCGGTCACTTGTCATACGTTGGTGATAGTATATTGGGCGAGCATTGCAATTTAGGTGCGGGAACAGTGACGGCTAATTATAGACTCGATGCTGGAACGATAAAGATGATGGTGAGAGACAAAATTGTGGATAGTGACCGAACCAAGCTTGGAGCGATTCTGGGCGACAACGTTAAAGCTGGAATAAACGCGCTTTTTATGCCGGGCGTAAAAGTTGGAGTTAACAGTTGGGTGGGACCAAATCTTATTGTTGAGCGGGATCTACCGTCTAATACGATTGCTTTGCTGAAACAGAGTGTGGAAAAAAGAGAGTTGAAACTTTAGTTTACTGTGTGTTTCCGAAAATGTTAAAAGGTTTCACCAGCTTTTTCTGTTCGAGGATATATGAAAGAAGAAAAGTTGTTAAGTCTTCTGAAGGCGCTGTTGAAGAATTCGAAGAGAAGCGACAGGGAACTTGCAAAGGCTATTAAAGCGTCTCAGCCTACCGTGACTAGAAATAGGAAAATCTTGGGTAAATACATCAGAAGTTACACGATAGTGCCTGAGTTTAGCAGAGTTGGCTATGAGATCGTGGCTTTCACTTTTGCGAAAGCGAGAACTTACCACAAGAAGGAAATTGAACAGAAAATGGATGCGGCGAAGAAATGGGTCATAGATCATCCTAACGTTATTTTTGCGTCAGATGGGGAGGGGCTTGGAAAAGATACTGTTATGATTTCGTTGCACAAGAATTACTCAACGTATGCGGATTTTATGCGAGAGTTTTCCGTCGATTTCGCAGACTTCGTAAGTGACAGTCAATCTTTCATTGTAAGCTTGAAAACAGGATTGATGTTCAAACCCTTCGATCTTACGTATTTGGCTGATGATATTGAGGGACCGCTGTAGATCATTGATCAACATTGTGTCTTGTTAAAATCCTAAAATAGTTGTTTCGCAATTTCGTTAGGTAGAATGGAGGTTTAGAATGTCAGTAGCGCAAAGGAAGTTCTTCAATGAGATTTCAGCACTGGCGGATAGGCACGTGATCATTGCTACCACATCTGGGAAGACGTTTAGCGGAACGTTAATCGGGATTAATCCTGACACCCTGAGTCTATGTTTGGCAGAAGCAAAAGATGGCGAAGGGAAAATATCGCACAGAGTCTTCTTGAATGGTAGCGTTGTAGCTCAGATACTCAGCGCAGAGAAACCCTTCGACCTCAAAGCTTTGGCAGACCGCTTGGAGAAGGTGTTTCCGACTATGGTCAAGCTTTATGAAGACAAGGGATTCATCTGGGTCATGGACAAGGTCAAACTAACAGAAAAAGGCCTCGTTGAAGGATCAGGGCCAGCAGCTGAACGTGTTCAAAAGGTTTACGAGCAGTTCATGGGCGAAGCCAAGGGCAAGCCGACCTAGATAGACCAGCGAAAATGCTGTTCCTCTTTCTTCTTTTCTTCTGTAACACTTCTGATCAGACCGAAAGACTCCAGTATCTTTTTGGTTTCCTCAGCCGCAACATCCAGCTTTGACAAATCGACACTGAGATTCAAAAACCTGTTCAAAGCGCACAGCATATGACGCGCAGCGTTAGCATCAGGAAAAGTGCCAAGCGTCTCAACCAAAAGCGAAAATCCTCTAAAGCCCCTGAGCCTACCAAGCCCGACCAGCAATCCTGCAACACCGAATATTTGACCGACCATTATTTTTACACCCAAGCTCAGGGTCTCGTTCAGCGTTTCGATGTCTGTGGCAGCTGAGTAGATTTGAGGAGTAGGTTTCACTTCATCTTGTTTGAACCCACCAAGAGTTATGATTTGGCGGCAACCCAGTTCTTGAGCCATGTCGAGTATTTTTCCACAGAGTTCGTACTGTCCGAAAGTAGTCAGGGCTTGTGTATTACCATACCATAGAATCAGGTCACGACCCCCAGCGCTGCTCTTACAGTAGTAGAGTTCGTTCATGGGAGAGCGCGTGCCGCCCATTTCAGTGGTCACTGCCAAGTCTTGGAAAGCTGAAGAGTGTATTTCGGCAAAACGCGTGGCTTTCAGTTCATGTATCAAATGTAAAGTCGCAATGTTGGCTATGAACCCTATTCCAGGTAAGCCTTCAATTAGGACAGGATTGTTCAATTGTGGTTTTTCGTGAATCTCAATAGCGCAAACCATGCTATATCCTTCTTTCGTAGTAGACATGTAGTTAACTTGAAAATAGCGATATAAGCGTATTCAGTTTGGAAAGCGATTACTCTTCATGAGTGGCTTATGTTCTCTTGAGTTTGTTGTTGATAACGGCAAGTGTTTTATGTTTTCCTCAGCAATTTCTTAGAGCGACAATAGCGCTAATGGCGAACACAAAATGGGATTTGCCAGGGTGAGTTCAAGAAAAGATCTGGAATCAGGCAAAATGAAAGGCGTCAAAGTCGGAGACAAAGACATTCTCATCGCTGATCTAGACGGTAACTACTACGCCATAGGAAACCGCTGCACCCATGCAGGATGCAAGCTTTCGGAAGGCACGCTTGGTGGGGAAAACGTGCGATGTCCCTGTCATATGTCAGTTTTCAACGTGAAAACAGGGAACATAGTGGATGGGCCTGCAAGAGAACCAGCGACAATTTTCCAAGTGAAGATCGAAGGGGATCAGATGCTCGTTAATGTCTAGATGATTACCGACATAGTCTTAGTTAATCAAGTTATTCTTGACTATTGAAATGTTATGAGCTGTACTTTTTCCAGATCTCGAAGGAATTTTAGCGCGTGTTCTTGGTCTGTGGGGCTGTATTCGGCTGAAACCGCCTTGACTATGTCGTGTGCGGTTAGTTTTCCGTCCATGAAGTTTATGATTTCGGCCATTTTCTTCTCAAAGTCCACGTCTTTCTCGTCAATTTTCTCGTACCATTCGTACTCTTTTTCGCCTATTGCTTGCTTTAGTAGGTTTTCGCTGAGTGTGCCTTTGAAAAGTCTTTTGGGGATCATCTTCTTCAGTTCTTCATCTGTCTGTGTTTCTTCAAGCTTAGTTGGCATTGTTAAAGCTGATGTTTTTGCGATGAAGTTGAGGATTTCCTCGAGTTTAGTGATTTCGCGTTTGCCATGGTTTGCTATGTCTTCGCAGTATTTGTCGAGGAAAACGGTCAGTTCTGGGTGTTCTCCAAGTCTTTTGGCGGATTTGATTGCTTGCTGCTCGCGCCAGATGACGTGTTCGATCTTGCTCTTGTAGTAGGCGGCCGTTTTTGCGAATTCCTTGGTCAAACCGACTCTATCGTCTTTGAATTTTGGGTCTTCTCGCTTCTTGTACAGTTCCTTGATAGCTTCGATGCTTGTTTCTGCTATTCTGGCTATGCCTTTTGAGGTGGTTTGGTGTGCTAGCATGAGGATGGCTTCGTGGTAGGCGGTGGCGAGGGTGAGGGCAGCCATGGTGGTTATCCAGCCGACTCGTCTGAGGCTGTCTTCGCTGACTTTGTCGATCGTATCCATGCTTGTGTGGTAGTAGAGGTCTGGCCACTGGAGAAGCATGACACACGGAACGCGTGTGGTTGCTTCGGTAAATTCGGCGTGATCGCTTCCGCCGCTAAAGGCTGTTGTGCGATAGCGGAATGTGCTACCTGAGCCGAAGTGCGTTGGGCTGTCGAATTCTTTCACGCTTTGTTCTATGAAGCTGTAGACGTAATCGTTCAGGTATGAAGGCAATGAATCGGGTGTACGATCCAAGCTTAGTGTGGATTTGCACAGTTCTTGGTCTTGACCGACCATATCGAGGTTCATGCCTGCAACCAGCCTGTTCGACAAGTCTGGATGATTGGAAATGTAGGCTACGGAGCCTAGTGTTTCTGGAACCCAAATGAAGCGGATGGTTCGTGCTGGGGTTGGAATCTTGCCTGAAGCGATTAAAGCTCTAATGACTCTTGCTATCTCTAGAAGTAGGCCTGAACCTGAGGCATTGTCGTTCGCGCTTGGTTTGGGATGGCAGAGGTGGGCGATTAAGAAGATTTCTTCATTTTGTTTTTCTGAACCTTGTATCGTGGCCGTTACGACATCTTCGTAGAACGGAAACAGTTTAGCATCTACTTTTGCCTTGAGTTTTACGGTTTTGCCAGCTTTAAGCAGTGCACGGAGAGCGTTTCCTTGACGTTTGCTCAACGAAAAACCAAAAGTCACTTTGCCTAGGTTTTCGGCCGTGGGCCAGATTGCTTGGTAGGCATGCGCATCTGGCACGTCTAGGCTTTCTCGGACATTTGGCATCTCATAAGTTATTGTGTCTGTAATGACGCCGAGAGCACCATATTTGTAGACGGCTTGCTCGTGAACCAGCTTAGCTCTGCCTGTAGCTAGAACGAACTTGCCCTTAACGTCTTTTCCTTCATAATCCTTGGATTTGGTTCCTTCACCGACATCGACGAGTTCTGCGGTCACACCTTCGGGGAGAGTGGCGTTGCTGAAGGCGTGAAGACTTTGAGGGCAGTCTTCGTATGTGCAGAGCAGTTTTTCTTCGGGTTCTATGAGGCGGAGTTCTGCACTTTTTACTGCCCAGCCGATTGGACTGGTGTGTGTCCAGTATTTGGTCTTGCCATCAGCTGGAAACTGTTCGATAACAGCATCTTGTAAGCCTAGTTTCAACAGTTCGCTTTTGACATATTCAGCAGCTTCGTGGAACATGGTGGAGCCCTGGATTCTATGAAAACGCGAGATCTGGGTCACGTAGGATTTGGCAATACTGCCAGATAATTCGTCTTTAACAAGTTTGTTCAAACTCATAATCACAAGCCTTCTGGTAGTTAGTGTTGCTATGATCTGTTTAAGAGTTTAGCGGGTGATTAACTAATTCTTGAAGAGAATATAAACTCTGAAAAAACGGATGAGAGAATCAGAAATTGAGTAGATTTTGAATGATAGAAAAAGGTGGTTGCTGATTGAATAAATGTCATAAAGGCTAGTAATGCCATCAATGTGATAATTGTGAGTACCTGTATTAAAAACCTACGATAAAATTGGGTTGTCTTCTTGCCGCATTTGAGTGGAAGGCTTCAGATTCGGATTCTCTCAGCCTGAGTTCTTTTTTGAAGCGTTTTTTTGGAACGAGTCAACGGAAAACTGTGTTATGCTTCTGAGGCTGTGAAATAGAGCTTTGTTCCATAAGGTTTAAGACTTGCGTTTGGGCTGTAGGAACCCGCAAGAGAGGGGGGAGGAATATATGAAGATAAGAGTAACTCAGTTTCTGACAGTTGTGGCTGTAGTTTCGGTTCTATTGTCAACCTTTGCGGTCTTCAAGGCTTCTGCTGCAACGACTCGCATATACTTGGACCCGTCAATCAACGTTTTCGACGCGACCACGACTAATGTTGGCACCAAATTCAACGTGACAGTTATGGTTCAAGATGCTCCTGATGTGGCTGCTTGGAATTTCTACATGGAGTTCAATGACACTATTCTTCGCGTAACTCGATGGTTTGAACCCAAGAACGACCCACAGTACATATTTGCTGGAAAGACAACTTCAGCTCTTCCACCACCGCCTGACCCCGGCTATGTTCATCTACCTGCAGGAGGAGGAAAGGGCATAGTTCAAGTTGCCGCAAGCTTGTTCCCGACGCCACCAGCTCAGACGCCAGCCAACGGTTCCGGCATGGTTTGTATATTTGAATTCAACATAACAGCGGTTCCAACAGCTCCTGGCACCAAGTTGACAAGCAACCTTCGCATAAATACTGCTGACACGTATTTTCTGGATCCTGACGGCAATGAGGTCGATGCTACTAAGGAGGATGGAAGTTACGAGATCAACAGACCAGTGGCTCCGAAGATCACTTACACATTGCTTGTAGACGCTACGACGGGAGGCACAACGAACCCGGTTCCGGGAAGCTACAAGTATGATGAGGGAGTGAATGTTACGGTGCAGGCTTTCAACAACAGTGGATACGTGTTTGATCATTGGAGATTGGATGACGTGAACGTTGGGTCAGCCAATCCTGTGAACGTCACGATGGACAGTAATCACACATTGCTTGCGGTGTTCAGAGCCTTTGGCAACGAGGGAGATGTGAATCATGACGGGAAAGTGGACGTTAAAGATGTCTATGCGGTGGCATATGCTTTCGGCTCCAACCCACAACGGCCTAAGTGGAAACCTGAATGCGACTTGAACAACGACAGCAAGATCGACATAGTAGACCTGTTCATAGTCTGGAGAAACTACGGAAAAGTATACGCATAAACCCCAATCCTTTTTTTCCTTAGCGCGCGCGCTACTCGTTTTGAAATGGTTGAGAATGATGTTTTCTGGATGAATATGGTCAAGTTTTGGAACAAAAAAATGAGGAATTTGTGGAGCGTGCTTTTTTATTGTTGGTTAGGTTAGCGCGCTGGCTTGTCCCTAAAATGGTTAAAAATGGTTTTAATTCTTCTTTTGTCTTTTCGGGCTTGGTATGGGCTTGTTTGACGGGCGAATCTTGGCCACGTTGAAGGATGGCGAATCACGGGTTCCAACAAATCCGGAAGGAAGTGGAGTTTTCCCATAATACGTTGAGGCTGTACCTAGCCCGCTTGGAACTTCAAGGCACGCAAGAGGGCCAAAAACAAATGCACACCTCAAAACTGCCCCCAAACACGAAAACAAGAATTATGACCATTTTACACCAATTTCGGGACAAAGCAGCGCGCGAACTTCATCGAGAAAAGAGAGAGAATGAAAGAGCTCCAAAAGAGACCTGCAGCTTCACTATTTGATGCACAAAAAAGCCTTTGATTCAATGAGAATCGTGTAATTGCCAGAGCGGTCAAGCATTTTTTATATGTGCGCGTTTATTTGTTCTTAACTAGGTTCGTCAATGTCTTTTGAGACAAAAGAGAAAGACTTGCTTGCGAGAATTGGCAAGCTCAAAACTAAGAGCGGAACAGTGGAAACTCCACTTTTGTTTCCAGTCATAAACCCAGTCATTCAACCTATTCCTCCTAGCAAAACTAAAGAGAAATTTGGTTTTGAAGCTCTCATAACCAACGCTTACATACTGAAGCAACGCTTCCAGAACCAGCCTATTGAGCAAGGCGTGCACAAGTTTCTCGATTTCAACGGAGGCATCATGACCGATTCAGGCGCGTACCAGATCCTCGTCTACGGCGACGTGCAAACAAATCCAGAAGAGATAATCCAATACCAAGAGCAAATAAGCACGGATATAGCCACAATCCTCGACATTCCGACAGGTTGGAATGTGACAGAAAGCCACGCACAACAAACCGTAAAAGAAACACTAAGAAGAGCAAAAGAGTTCTTCAAACACAAAACCCGTGATGATATTCTGTGGGTAGGCCCAGTTCAGGGCGGCCGCTACCTGAACCTCGTAGTCAAATCAGCCAAGGAAACAGCCAAGCTTCCGTTCCAAATCCACGCCCTAGGCAGCCCAACAGAAGTCATGGAACGCTACCGCTTCGACGTACTCGCAGACATGATCCTATCCGCAAAAATGAACCTACCACCAGACAGACCACTCCACCTCTTCGGAGCAGGACACCCATTCATGTTCTCCCTAGCCGTAGCCCTAGGCTGTGACCTCTTTGACTCTGCTGCTTATGCACTCTATGCGCGCGAAGGGCGCTACATGACCGAGAACGGCACACACCGACTAAACGAGCTAGACTACTTCCCATGCACCTGCCCAAAATGCACCAGAACAACACCAAAACAAGCACTAGAACTGCCAAGCAAAGAAAGAGAGGTCTTCCTAGCCGAGCACAACCTCTACGTCTGCGCGGCCGAAATCAGATGCATAAAACAGGCAATCCGCGACGGCAGACTCTGGGAACACATGGAAATGCGAGCACATTCTCACCCAGCGCTATACACAGCCGTCAAACGTCTAGCCAAATACAAAGACTTCATCGAGAAACACTCTCCAAGCACGAAACCCAGTGGCCTGTTCTTCTACAACAGCCTAAGCCTAATCAGACCCGAAGTCGTCAGACATCAAAAACTCCTCGCCACACGCTACACTCCACCCAAACAAGCCAAAACCCTCATGCTCATACCCCAAACCACCACAAAACCCTACAGCAAATCCTACGAATACAAACAAATCAGAAAAAAGCTCAAACAAGAAATAGCAAAGGCTCACATCTGCTTCTACGCCGCACCCTTCGGAGTAATCCCCATCGAACTGGACGAAGTCTACCCGCTAAGCCAGCACGAAACTGCCATGCCACTCGACAAAGAAACAATAGAGTACGTAGCCGAACAAACAGCTAACCACATCAAAAGAACTAAATCCAAAACTATAATCATCGTCCACGACCCACAAAACTGGAACACAACGGTCCTTAAAGTAGTCAGGAAAACATGCAAGCAAAACGCCATTACCATGAAAACCATCAACCTCAAATCACTTACACCAAAGAGAGTTGAACCTTAGGTTTCTGATGGAAGTTCAAGTATATGTAGGGGGTCAAATTTTTTCTTACACGCAAGTCAAGTCAGAAACCATCAGAACCGAGCAAAACTACTTTTAACCAGAACATGCATCACCTCTTTCAACAATAGACTGAGCGAATTGACACATGATCCGCGCTGATTTGCACTTCCACACTTGCTATTCGCCGGACGCTACAAACCCGCCGAAAAGAATAGTTGACAAACTCAACGCGCACCCAACTATGAAAGCCATAGCCATAACTGACCACAACACGCTCGAAGGCTACAGAAAAACCAGCGAACTCGCCAAAGCCTACTCAGACATACTCATAATCCCCGGAGTAGAAATAAACGCTGAAGAAGGCGAAATCATCCTTCTAGGAATAGAGAAACTGCCCCCAGAACCGTGGACAGCCCGAAACGTCGTTACATACGCAAAACAAAACAACGCTCTGGCAATAGCAGCACATCCATACCGAGGCTACGGTCTAGGCGACAAAGCCGCACAATTTGACCTAGATGCCATCGAAACCTTAAACGGTATAACACCGCCTAACCAAAACAAAAAGGCCGAAGAACTCGCCAAAACATTAGGCTTACCAGGAGTGGCTGGCAGCGACGCTCATTATCCAATCGACCCATGGAACGTCTACACAGAAATCCAAGCACCACTAGACATTGATGAAGCCCTACAAGCTATAAAGAAAGGTTTGATCAACGTTTCTTACACTGAAAAGTCAATACATTTTTAAAACACCACAAACCAAGATTAATGAATTAGCAGATGAAAAACAGATGAGCCAGTTACAAATCGGATTTCTAGGCGGAACCCGCGAAGTTGGCCGCATAGCCATAACCGTCAAAACAGAAAAAACCCAACTTCTGCTCGACTATGGTGCAATGCTAGACCACACGCCAGGCTTCCCCATGCACATACCGCCAAAAGACGTAGACGCCATAATCCTCTCCCACAGTCACCTTGATCATTCAGGCGCAATTCCCATATTCTACGTCCAAGGAAGCAAACCCCTCTACACAAACCGAGTGACAACCGAACTAAACCAGCTACTCATCTCAGACTTCATCCACCTATCCAGCTATTACTTACCCTTTGAGTACCTCGAACTCAAGGCCATGACAAACAACAGCCGATATCTAGACTTTGACACCGAACAAAAAGTCGGCGACATAAACTTCCAATTCAAAAACGCCGGACACATCCCCGGCAGCGTACAACCCCTCATCGAAACCCAAGGAAAAAGAATACTGTTCACAGGCGACTTCAACCTCACCGAAACACGACTGCTCCCTGGAGCCAAGATGGATTACGGGGACTTGGATGCCGTAATAATCGAAAGCACCTACGCAACCGAAGAACACACAGAACGCATGCAGCTTGAAAAAAACTTCGTCGAAGCCTGCACGGACACTTGCGAAAGAGGAGGAACAGTTCTTGTTCCAGCTTTCGGAGTAGGGCGATCACAAGAAATTGCCTGTGTTCTAAATGCACATCACTTTGAATATCCCGTCACACTAGATGGAATGGCACGCGAAGTAAGTCGAGTCATCATGAACTACCCGCAATTCCTCAAAGACCCAAGAGCCTTCTCGGACGCCATACACTCAGCTGAGTTGGTTGAAGGCTGGAGAGACCGCAGAAAAGCCGCCAAATCATCTGGCGTGATAATCTCGCCAGCAGGCATGCTCAAAGGTGGCCCGGCTATGTTCTACATCAGCAAAGTTGGCAAAAAATCAAACAACGCGGTCTTTCTAGTCAGCTATCAAATCCCAGGAACTCCTGGGAAAGAACTCCTAGAAAAAGGCATGTGCATCATCGACGGAAACATGCGTAAAGTCAAGGCCCGCGTCCAACACTTCGACTTCTCATCCCACTGCGGTGCAACCGAACTCAAAGAAGCCGTCAAAAGACTAGGTGGAAACCCAAAAATCTACGTCGTCCACGGTGCAGAAAGAAACTGCGAATACTTCGCAAAATGGGCAAGAGAAGAACTGGGCCGAGAAGCCGTCGCGCCCAAGGCCGGAGACACTTTCAAAGTCTAGCAGGAACTACGATGAAAATCGGAGTCTTACTCTTAGGAAACATTGACCCCACTATCATCGACAGAGTTCAAGAAAACCTAAACACAGCTTTTCCCAAAACCACATGTAAGCTAATCACCAAGCCATTCCCAATACCAGAAAAAGCCTACGACAAGAAAAGAAAACAACAACGTTCAGACATTATCCTAAGTGAAATCCAGAAGCACGCAGAAACAGAGAAGACCCTAGACAGAATCTTGGGAATAGTCGACAGTGACATTTTCGCTGCGCCACTGAGCTTTGTGTTCGGAGAGGCAAGATGCCCCGGAAAAGCAGCCTTGATCTCGCTGTACAGGCTCAGACCAGAGTTCTACGGAAAAAAACCAAACGTGGACCTCTTTGTAGAGAGAAGCACAAAGGAGGCAGTACACGAGTTAGGCCACACTCTCGGCTTAGGACACTGTTCCAACCCGTTCTGTGTTATGTACTTCTCCAATTCCATCTTCGAAACCGACAGAAAACAAAGCTTATTCTGCAACAAATGCTACTTAAAAGTCGAAGCAGTACTGAGTGAGCTAGGAGGAGAACCTTGAACACCAAGTTCAAAACGGGACTAATATACCTAGCACCCGTCTTAGCAAGCATGCTCTTTGGAGTCCTATGTGGCTACCTGATCCTAACATCCTCAATGGAGACCGTTCGAGTAACTCCTTTCTCAGAAGGTTCCATCGGATCAGTCGGCAATGCAGCCTACTTCGTAGTTCTCAGCGGAGTCGGTGCCACACTCCTATACCTGCTACTGAAGAGAAAAAGCCATAGGCTAATCGTTTTGATAACGGGGTTTGCCATGACAACCGCGGTTTTCATGCTCTCCCTGATCTACTTGTATGCCTCACTCTCAAGCTACGACATACCATACATTGACGCTTTCATCTTTGCAGCCTCACTGCTCATAACCGTCCTAGCTGATTATGCCGTCTTCCGAGGCCACAGCAAACTCGCCAACCTAATAGTTCTAGGGATAGGAGGAAGCCTAGGCACATTCCTAGGGTTTTCAATCCCAACAGAAAGCGCACTACTGATACTCGGTTTTCTGGCAGTTTACGATGCCTTTGCAGTCTACCGCGGACCCGTCGGCAAGATAGCTCACAGTGGCCTCGAACAGTTCCGCGGTCTAAGCTTCTCCTTCAAAGACATTCAAATGGGATTGGGCGACCTAACCTTCTACTCAATGCTGTCAGGACACATGCTCATCTACTTTGATTATATCTCATGCATAGCATCCATGATCGGCATTCTAGCAGGATGCCTACTATCTTTCAAGATGCTGGAGAAGAAAGGAATGTTCCCAGGGCTACCTTTCCCAATAGTCCTCGGTTTAGCCGCTGGTCTTCTAGTATCGCTATTACCTTAGAGCTACAGAATCCACCAGTGCTCCACTACTCTAGATTTTGTCAAGCGCCTGTCTCAGGTCTTCTATAATATCCTCGACATCTTCTATTCCTACGGAGAGACGTACCATATTGTCGGTTATTCCAGCCTTCAGCCTTTCTTCCTTGGGCACGATCGCATGAGTCATTGAAGCCGGGTGCTCAATCAGCGTCTCAACAGCACCTAAACTGACAGCAAGCGTGCAAAGTCTGACAGAATTCATAAGTTTCACACCAGCTTCCAATCCGCCCTTCACTTCAAAACAGATCACGCCGCCAAATCCAGTCATCTGCTTCTTAGCTAACTCGTGCTGAGGATGCGACTCCAACCCCGGATAGTAAACCTTTCCAATTTTAGGATGTGCTTCTAGGAACTTCGCCACCTTGAGAGCATTCTCGTTGTGCCTGTCCATCCTAAGCGACAGAGTCTTAATCCCACGCAAAGTAAGCCATGCGTCGAACGGTCCCAGCGTCGCGCCCGTATTCTTAAGCGTTGGATCCAAAGTCTTGATAAAACCAGTGGAACCTACGATTATGCCTCCAACCGCATCGCTGTGTCCGCTCAAGTATTTCGTTAAGCTGTGAACAACCACGTCTGCACCGAGTTCAAGAGGTCTTTGAAAATAAGGCGACATGAAGGTATTATCCACCATCGTAATGATATCATGTTCTTTCGCAATTTCAGCCACTGCTCGAATGTCCGTCAGTTTCAGCGTAGGGTTTGCGGGCGTCTCAATGTAGATAAGCTTCGTATTCTCCTTAATTGCATCTTCAACGTTAGCAATGTTCGATGAATCAACTAACGTGAATTCCACCCCAAACTTGGAGAGAATGCTCAGGAATAGTTTGACTGTGCCTCCATAGAGGCAGTCGGTTGAGATCACGTGATCGCCTCTCTTGACAACTGATATGACTGCCGTGTTTATCGCCGCCATCCCAGAAGAACAGGCTCTCGCACCATCTCCATTCTCCAGCGCAGCCACATTCCTTTCCAAAGCCCTCACAGTCGGATTACCCAAACGCGTGTAAATGTACCCCTCTTCTCTCCCAGCAAACCTTGCAGCACCTTGCTCTGCATTCTTGAAAACAAAGGTTGAAGTTTCATAAATGGGGACAGAAACAGAACCCACAGACGGATCTGGATCCTGCCCAGCATGAACAGCCTTCGTAGTGAACCTATGCCCACTCATCCTCTCACCAACAACTTCCACAACAGTATATTCTACAACAGATCAATGACCTATTTTGTCTTTCGATCTAGGTATCGCAAAGATTGAGAACACATGTTTTTCAACTGCTGGACAAGATGTGCGTAGGTTTTATGAAAATTGAAGCATGTTTGCTCTATCGCTTAAAATAAGTAGGCTGCTATATTTCGCGGACTTCGCATTGAAGCTTCTTTATGATCTCTTCAGCTTTTATGGGCGCGACTTTTAAGGTGTAAAGTTGGCTTGGGGTTCGGAGCTTCAGCTTCACGATATCTTTAAGCCTTTTCACTGAACAGTATTTGGCTCGTTCACTTAGTTCAACGAATTTCTCAGACTCCAAGATCTCTGATGGCACAGTTCTCACCATGTTTAATGTCTTGTCGGTTCATGCTTACACTCACGCGGCATATAATCCTTTTTGTGATGCCATTCTAAGGAGTTTAGCGCCTTGTTCGAAGTCGGACTGGGGACGCTGTCAAAGTCTGAGGCGGTTGCTCATGCTCATGTTGATCGATACTGGTCTATAAACCTCGAATCATATGTCTTTAAAGTAGAATCGGTGCAGCCTTCCTTCTTTAGCTGCCAAATGGTATTCAGTATTTTAGAAGAAATGTCTCGGGTCTTGTTTTGGTGGGCCGGACCGGACTTGAACCGGCGACCTTCTGCACGTCAAGCAGATGTCCTAACCGAGCTAGACTACCAGCCCACTGAACTAGTCTACTTTCGTTTCCGGTATATAGCCACTTCGTCTTTTTCGCTGTAGCGTATATATTCAAAGCCTGCTTCGATTAATTTGTTTTCTTCTTCTAGGTTTCTTGCGTGTGCGACGTGCCATTCGTCGTTTTCAAAGTCTATGAGTTGGGTATAGAAGTCAGTGTTTTCGAGTTTCTTGTGGCCGAGCATTTGCTGGACATATTTGATGTTCTTGGTTCTATGGTATTCCATGGTTGCTTTCCAGTGGCGGAGCGTATGGAGGTGAATCTGCATTAGTTTGGGGTTTTGGAGTCTTCTGGCTATTTTGCTTCTTTGTTTGCAGAAGTTTTTGCGCACGGTGTCTGCATTTGGGTTGAAGATGCAGTCGTTGTTTCTCGGTAGGTTGTTTATCATTGCTATCGTGTTCGGCGTTACTTTGACGATTCTGGCGTTGCTGCCTTTTACTGGGTTGTTTATTCTGATGCTGCATGACTTTTCGTCTATGTCGGTCCATCTGATTTTAACTGCTTCGGCAGTTCTGGCGGCTGTATCCTTTAACGTCTGGAGAAGTGTGGCTGTTCTTTTTCCGCATCCTGCGATGAGTTGGCTGATTTCCTGTTCGGTTGGGATGTAGGGGATTTTGCGTTCTACTCTAGTTTTTGGCGGCTGCCATTGCAGGCTATAGGTTTTGGCGAAGCTTTGGTAGGCCATTATTATAGTGCGTTTGTTTGCTTGCGTCCAGTTGCTGGTTGCGAGTACGTCTAAGACCGTGTTTGGGTCTGTTAGGTTGGCTCCTCTCTTGACTAAGAGCTTGAGTTTGTAAACTCTCTGCCTAATCGTTATTTCGGCAAGACCTCGTTTCTTTGCTTGCCAGGCATAGTCTAAGATTAGAGCTGGAAGGTGTGATGGTTCTGTACCCTCCCGCGGGGCTGTTTCCTGTCGGGGTTGTATTTCAGCCAAGTTTTTCGCCTCCCTTTTCAGAGAGACGCATATTTGGCAAGCACAACCACTGCTTGCAGAGGTATTTACCGTTTTCTGTGCCCTATCATCTGAGAAGCGGAAGCCGCAGTTGCGGCATATGAAACGCTGAACCGCGCTGCCGTCTGCTAGGTATCGAAGTCCGTCTTTGTACAGCTTCTTAGACCCGCATTGATGGCAGCTCAAGCCAGACCAACCTTTTAATCTGGATTCAAAACCTCGCTGATTTTCTCTCTGGCCCTAATCTGAACTGATTTCCCAAGTTCTTCAAACGTTTTGCGCGCGCGTTCAAGCATGAAGTCAACTTCAATGCAATGGAGAAATGCCGTATCCGTTTCTTTGCTTTCTTTTTCTTTGCTCATCGACTCTTACTCAGCCCCAGCAGCTCTTGCAGTTCCTTCCAAACCCTCTCCTCCTGAACCTTCGAGTAGTGCCTAAACGAAAAGCCTACAGCTTTCCCACCGTACAGCTGCTCCCACGCACTCCGGACAATGTCGCTCCTGACTTTCTTGGCAGCAAAGGCTTTCTCATCTTCGGAAGAACTGAAGCCTGGTAAATCATCTAAGTAGACAGCCAGGTTTTGCCTTGGAAAGTAGAACGTTGGAGAAGTGCTCTGCAGCCTGAAGGGTCTGTGGCTCTCAAACCCGACACCCAAATCCATCAAGCGTTTGGCAATGCGTATTTCCATCATGCTGGCTTCCTTCACAAGTCCCACTGGTAACTCCATCCTTTGCGACGGAATCCGGTCTGCATATGATGCATAAGTGTTCTATTGCGGCTCGCCTTCGTTGAGTTTCATCATGCTCAATGTGCCTGTCACCCGGTACTCTTCAGCACAGTCAATGCACAGCTTCATCTCTTTGGCCTTGATAGTGACCGTTTCAGAAGAGTCTAGGCTGAGGCCGCAGTTCGGACAGGTCTCACGCTCATCCATCTCAAGATGAGCAGGTTCTTTCTGCGGTGCTCCCTCATGTTTCGCATTATGCTGTAATGCGACTTCCGGGTTTTCACTCTCCGTTTCAATCAAAGGAGCAGGATGCACCTTAGCCCGGTCTTTCAGGTCCTCAGGAAAATACTTCAAAACCCACTCGTAACTCATGCCCGTAGCGTCAGCAATCTGATACGCATCCCACCCTGTCTGCCGGGCTATCAAACCCACAAGAAACTCCTTCTCTTCACGAGACACCTTACGCCTGCACACGTTAATGGTCAGCCTTGCGATAGCTTCTTTGACAGGAGTGTCAATGCTGTTCACAGTCACAGAGAAATCCTTCCACGCAGGGTTTTCTTCAAGCCTATGGTTGCCGTCGATTATCTCTCCAGATTTTGACTTGATGATTGGAACGAGCATTCCAACCTTCTTCACGGAATCCTTCAAACTGTACTCTTCACTTGGTTTTTTGTCTTCACTCACTTTATTCACCGACCTTTGACACTTTTGGGCTCCATGTGCCACTCTGGGATTTTCATTCGTGTTGTGTCATTCTTTTTGCTCATCTTCCGCTCTTCTCCTTCACAAGAAAAATAAGTGTACTCATGTAATGAGTACTCATGCACAACGATGAAGAATCCCAGTATGAAAAGAATTTCCGCCTTCAGGTTCGGAAGATAAGACCACGGAACCTGCGGGAATTGCTCCGCATCTATTTTGACACTTACGTGAAGTCAGACAGCAAACTGATGAAGATGGCTGCAAGGACTACGAGGTTTGCTCCTGGACTGAGGCCCATACAAAAGAAGCTCCGTTGTTCCAAGGGCAAGGCCCAAGACATGCTGCAGGCCGTCCGAGTAATCCGCACGTATTTCGGACACGCAGGCGGAGAGGAAACGACATGGGAAGAAGCGCGCCTGGTGATTCGTAAGGTGGGGCTTTCGACAGTTCTGCAGGTTGCTCTCGAAGATGAGGGAATAGCCTCCGTTCCGAATGGGATTGAGAAAGAACTCGCATTCTTTGTCGAAATACTAAACTATCTGCATAGTCCCATGGTTGACGAAGATGGCAAGATACAGAAACTTGAGATAAGACTGCCATTGCTGAAAGAGTTTCTAACAGAAAGAATTCGCGAAGGTTTCTATTCTCTACGGACATAAGCGCAAGGCCTACAGGAACGCCCGATGACTCTCAAAATCTGCCCAGCATCCCAATGCATGCCTGTGCTTGAAACCACAATCAAGCACAAAAGCTCGCTACCTCATTGCCAGCGTTATGCTTGTCTTGTCCACTCTATCACGGTCAACATCGCACCAAGCACAACGCTACTTGAACCCGAAAAGACCACGCACAAGCCTCCCTAGCGCGTGCAGAACAAATACAGCCAGATTTCTAAGAGGGATTTTGACCAGAAGACTCGTGTGGAGTTGATTACAAGGGTCCCAGTCATGGTTAGCCATGCTTTCTCTTTCTTATTACGAGATAGGTCAGTACCGAAGCGACACTCACGATGGTTACTGCTATGAGAAGAAGTTCAACGATTGGCAAGGGCGCGCGCCAATTCCTGTAGCCATCCCTGCAACAAGGCTTAGAAGAAATGGTTCAAACACCGAAGCCATACTGCTGGCACATCCAAGTACGCGTATGATTAGTGTTGATAGAATGCAGACACAATTTAAGCGTAGTCCATCTGTTGAAGCGCGTGCTGGTTCAGCTGTAACTTTTCCTCAGAATCGGGACGTATACTTGATTCCGATAATACCCTCTACTGGTTATAGCGGCAGAGTTCCTTTCCTAGCGCGGGCTTCTTCTCGTGCGTTTACTTCTTTTTTTGGGGCTTTTTTGAGAAGTAGGGGTATTATCAGTAGAAAAGAAAGAACTGCCATGTATAACCATGCAAAAGAATATCCGTACTGTATCACGATGTAGGAATAGAGCAGTGGGGGAACAAAATCGCCAAACAGAGAGATGCTGTTTACCCAGCTGACGGCCAACGTTTCGTATTCTTGGTCAAGTCTGTTAGCCGCTCTTGCTGCAGAGAAGCCGAAAGTGAATCCTGTTCCAGCCGCCAATCCGATTAGGATGCCGGCCAAGATTGCTGAGTAGACTGAGCCAAAGAAGGCTGTGCCTACTCCTATGGTCATTAGGACGCCTGAGGCGAGCAGTAGCTGTTTTTCATTGCCGTACCTGTCGAACAACTTTCCCGCGAAGGGTGATGATGCGAGCGCAAACAGCGAAACCAAAGATGCGATTGTTCCTGCCTCTCCAACACCTAGGTGAAGCACACTGTTAAGGTAGTAAGCCATGAAACTGCTGTAGACCGTCGACCCTATTTGAAGGCCTAACATTGCAACTGATAAGATGATCAGCCATTTATCCAGCAATATGAGCCTTAGGTGACGAAGTTCCATGGTAAAGTCTGAGCGTTGATTATCTATCGGCACGAGAAACCACAGTAAAACTGATGTGCCCAGACCAAGCAATCCGCCTGTTACCAGACTGATTCTCCATCCGACTGCTGTTGCAAGCACTGCCCATCCAGAAAGACCCACTACGCCTCCGAGGCTAAAAGCCGAATTGTACAGACCCACCCCCAAACCCTCGGCCCCTTTGCGTAGAAACCTAGCAATCAGGATGACACCAGGAGCGAACACAAAAGCCATGCCTAAACCCACAAAAAACCGGAGAACCGTAATCTCCACTAAATTGCCAGCCAACCCTGTCAGCAACGTAGCCAGCGAAGAAACAGTTGTCCCCATGATTGCAGTCAGTCGCGGACCAATCTTCGCCGCCAGAATCCCTCCTGGAACTTGAAAAACTCCGATGCCGATAAAGAATGCTGACGTCGCTACTCCGAGGCCAGAGACGTTCACATTCAGTTCAGATGCTGTGAAAGAGAACACGGCGGCGAGGCTGAACCAGTTCACTGCGTAGATGATTCTTCCTAAGATTAAGGATGCAACTGCAGCCCGGGTGCTAACGCTCTGACGTGTGCTCATTGGTTTTGCCTTTTCGAGACTTTGAGGGATTGGAGTTGGATTAGTAGGCTTTACTCAAAAAACAGTGGCATCTAAATCTTTCCGCCCTGTGTGGCCGTTTCTGGAAATTAACTTGAGGATCAGCAACAATCCCGGAAAGAGCCCGCGCTAACATGTGAGCTCTATTGCGGGGAGTGGAGGACGAATCCCTGCATTATTCCATACACATATTGACTTGAACTCGGGTTCAGATGGCGATGACACTGCTATCTAGGCGTCTCCCGCAACTCCCTTCTTCTTTCTATCTACTGATGGTTATGGGGTAAAGTTTTATCCCACACACAGAGAGTGTGTGCATAAAGAAAACGGTATGAACTCGGACCAGGTAATCGGTAGCCCGGGAGTTACCGTTCCCAGACTGTAATTTATACTGAAATCTCCCCTTTTTGTTGGATTGTAGGGTCGCTGGGATTTGAACCAAGGATAAGTGGAGACTCTCCCGCAAAATCCTCTTTTTCCACATTGAGTTCGCAAAGAATCCGATATTTTGACGCGTGTGTGGGTTTCTCTCCTACCCAGATTCTTTGGTTGCTTGAGACACTTGCTTCAGAATTCCCTCTCCCATAAGTCTCAGCTGTTCAGGAGAAAAGCTGTAGCCATTGTCGTATGATGTTATAGAGTTGACCAGTTTATCAAGTGTTACAACTTTAACTTCTGGGTCGACTACATCCAATTTTACATCAGGATTTGAAAAAACAACAATAGGCTCAACCCAAACTTTCAAAGTTTCGAAGACTCCAGAAGCCTTGATTGCTTTGTTGACCCAGAACGCATTACCCTTTGCTTGGCTGCTCGGACTGCGTTTTAAAGGAAAAGGAACTCGCCAGAAACCGCTTTTGTAGGTAACCTTGCCGCGATAGTGCTTAGTTTCTATAGCAAACACTCCCTTTGGTCCTAAAACAACATGGTCTATGTTCTCTTTGTTGCCTCTATCATTAATGTAGAGAACATCGTTTACTAAATAATAGTCGTCGTTAAGTTTAGACTTAAGAACTTGAGTTACCATATTCTCTCCTTCAACCCCCATCTTGCTGTCACGGTACCTCTTCCAATAGTACCAGATGCCCGCCAATGGAAAAACCATAGCAAGTACGAATGACACCTCATAGTCTCCTAGGTCTATTCGAGTTGGGAGTTTTGGAAGAGATATTAGAAGAAAAATCGAAGCAGCAGCAATGCAGAGAATAACCAGAAGTAGACTTTTTTGGGCTTGCCTTGCTAGATGTTTCCCTGAGGGTTTCAAAATCTTCAAAGCGAATGTAGCCTGCCTTGTCGTCCACCAGTATCCACACAACTTGAATATAAGACCAACTGGCGCGTGCAAGGCACAAGGACATGAAGTGCACCATGAGATACATCGCGCGCGCCTAACTTCCTTCTCATCCACGACCTAACACCTCGTCAAACTCTTGGATTATCCTTTTGCTCTTTTTGGAATAAAACCATTGTCTCCTCTGATTTCTCCCGCACGCAATTCCCTCTTTTTTCTTTAGTGGTTAGCACGCACGGATGCGCGGATGGCATTCGCCTGAGGAAATGTGTATCCAGACCCACGCTTCTGCCGCACCATAAGCGTCGCAGCTGCGGTTGCGAGTAGCATGAATACTAGCAAAATGATGGATGTCGGAAACTCTGGAGTCAGGTCTGTTTTCGGAACATAAAGAGTCCAGGTGTCGGCATTGAATTCATTATCATACTCTTTCTTTTCAGCGAGCCCTGCAATCCAGAGGGCTTTGTTCACGTTCTCATAGTGAGTGGAGTTGTAGTCTACATAGACAACGCAAACAAGTCTGTCACCAGTTCCACGGTAGTCATATACGTAGATGTCATCTATGTCCAGATAAACTGTCTTGGCAAGCACAAGTCCTTTCAAGAAATCTCTTGCTTCATAGGACAGAGGTTGACCTAGCTCCGGAGCATTAACATCAGCCAACCTGACCGTATTCGAACCATTTATGACTCGGTCAAGATAGAAAGTATCTCCATCATGAACCTTAACAGCGACTGCGGTGGCATCAATTTCGCCGGAAGGAGCATAACAGCAGACTAGAAAAGACGGGTTCAGAATCATCGCAACAATAACAGCTACAGCTGCAATACGCATGTGTCATCGTCCGCATCACTATGTCTGAAATTTCAAGAATATGAAGCTTTCCAGGAAACTCATGGTAAATTTGGGCGTTTCTGTTGTGGGGTGGCTGGGATTTGCACCCAGCCCCCAAGTGGAGCGCGCTAGTGTGTTCCTAAATTCGCTTTTTCCAGTGTGATAGACCTGGTCGCACTTTCTAGATGATGGTTAGCGTATCTGAGACACGTCGCCGTGCGTAGACGAAGCAAATTCAAAACCACAAGCTACCTCACAAACGAATTTTCGGAACAACCATGCGCGCTAGCGCCGAACCTAAACAAGCATGAGAGTACGGCTCTGGGCTGCGATAATGTTACCCTAGCCATCGCTCGCTTATTCAACTTTAGCTCCTTCCTCCATCGCTTTAGACGTTTGTGCTTGGATACCATACTTTTCTAGCAACCTATCCCCAACCCTCCTAGTGAACCTGCCAGACCGCATCATGTAAGCAGACAGAGTCTGAGGTGTCAGGCCTGTCAGGCCACAGACATCAACCAAACTCATCTCTTCATCGGAAGCCAAGTCCGTAATCCTGTTATGGCGCGCGCTGTACCTGTGCGGGTACGGATTGCCTCTGGGGCTCATAGTTGAAAAAAACGAAAATTAAATACCCACTTAATTACCCGACCCCCGGACTGCATGATATGTATCCCGATAACTGGGGCTGTGGCATGGACGCCTAGCCTTATGGAAATTAAAGCTAGGTTTAATTTCAGACGGGAGTACTATTGTCTAGCCCGCGCTTTCAAAGTCTGATTTGTGGGTTTGGTGAAATCCAAAAAAAAGTCAGGCGCGTGCTAAGAAAGGTGACGAGGTACTTCCATCTTCATTGATTGAAACGGAGAGTTAAGAACTAGAGCGCGCGCTAGGTTTCTCACGCAAACTCCCCTTTTTTCTGCTTAGTTTAAGGCGAACTGGGTTGATGGCCAAGCACAAGGATTTAAATCATATTTTAACTTCTGTTTGGAGTAGTGAGATACTTTGAAAGCG
>Ga0315279_10002272_pt1 | contig 29359 bp, 21 predicted proteins | sample YL17G06_20_MG_FD_203694 | JGI IMG/M metagenome (GOLD analysis project Ga0315279, IMG submission 203694) | Sediment microbial communities from Yellowstone Lake, YNP, Wyoming, USA - YL17G06_20 | ecosystem: Environmental > Aquatic > Freshwater > Lake > Sediment | place: USA: Wyoming | collected... | reverse complement strand
GCGTTGTCCGCGAGCTCCTGCAGGCGGAAATCGCCGGCCGGCACCGGCACGACCTTCACCGCGAAGCCGTGCCGCTCGAGGATCCGCCGCGTCATGTCGATCATCGGATGGATGAGCTCGTCGTCGTAGTAGCGGGAGTGCGTGAGCCTCATGGCGAGGTCGCGGACCGAGGCGGGCGCCGTAACCACGCCGACATCCTCCTGTGTGGCCCCGATGGTGGGGTCGTCGGCATAGCCCTCGTTCTCCACCCCGGAGATCGTCCGGCGCACGATGCGGTTCTCGTCGAGCGCCTCCTGCTCCTGACGGTCGAGGATGACGCTCAGCCCGATGGTTTTCCCCCGGAAGTCATAGGAACTGGTGTACGCGTAGTCGGTCGCGCGCATGCCGGCGCATGCGGAGAGCGAGAGCGCGACGGGCAGCCACACGAGCCCGCGCAGGCGGAAGACGCTTCGCTCAGTCATGGTATCCTCTGATGGTGATGGTCCCGTCGTACGGCGTCCGCGGGGCCACGACAAGGCTCGTCATCCGGCCGTACCTCGTGAACTTCCCGTCGGCGAGGATCCGGTGTTCCACTACGAGATCGCCTGCGATCTCCAGCGCGTCGCGCCCGTTGATGATCCGCACGGGCCCGCCCGCCGTCAGATCGTGGCGCTCACCGTCACCTAAAGATACGAGGTCGCCGCGGAGGCTGAGCATGCCCTCGGGACGGACGGCGAACTCCACGAAGACGCTCACCTTCGCGTGGCCGAGGGCGCTGAGCGAGAGCGCGAGCCCGTCCGGGATCTCGCGGATGCCGAGGCGGATGCCGAGGTCGGGATGGAAGTCGATCGTCCGCGCGGCGACCGGCCCGTCCACGTAGCGGGCGAACGCGTGCCTGATGACGTACTCGCCGTCCTCCTCCGCGAGGCCCTCCGACGCGGCGATCCTGCTGCCGTAGTAGCGGTACCCGATGCGGGTGCCGTCGATGATGGTGTCCCCGCAGCGGACGGCGAGGAGGTTCGTGCTGCCGGGTCGGCCGATGATCGTCGCGCTGAAGCTCCCCCGGCGGATGCGCGCGATGCCGGCGGCGGGGAACGTCCTGCGGTACGAGTCGGGGGCCGGTTCCGCCGCCACCGTCGGAGCGGCGGCCCGTGCGACCTCGAGGATGCCGACGGCGGACATCGTCGCCTGGTAGAACGCGCCGACCGTCGTCCCGCGTTGGGCGGCGACATCGGCCCAGAGGTTCCGCATGGTCCGGTCGAGCGCCGCGCGCGCCACCGAGAGGTACCGCCCGTCCTGCTCGCGCCGGGCCATCTCCAGGAGCACGGGCAGCGAGCCGATGGCGCCCGTGTCACCCCGCTTCGTGAACTCGCAGGCGACCTCGCCGTTCGGCTGGAGCGTCCAGAAGAGGAGCGCCGCGTTCCGCCGGACGCAATCGACGAGCCCCGGTCGGTCGAGCAGCCGCGCCACCTCGATGAAGCTCGTGTTGCACAGCATCGCGTAGCCGGGGGAGTACTCGCTGTAGAAGCCGTCGGCGTCCTGGTCGATCCCGTCGCCGAGGTAGTCGTCGATCTTCGCCACGAGGCGCTTGTCGCGCTCCACCTCGTTGATGCGGGCCATGGCGGCGCAGGCGATCCAGCGATGGTTCGGCGTGAAGAGCCCGCCCGTGCGGAGCGCGTGCCCCGCCTTCACCATGCACCGCTGGCACCGGCCGAGGGTCTCCGCCGCGGCGGGATGATCGATGGTGAGCCAGCGCGCGCGGAGGTCGTAGAGGGTGTACGCGGCGAACGCCACGTTCGCCGCCGCCTGCATGTCGCCCGCGTGGAAACCGTCGATGGTGCCGTCGTCATATTGGACGCGCTCCTCGAAGAAGGCGAGCGCGAGGCGCACGCTCTCGATGGCGACGTCGCTCCGGCAGTGGCGCGACCGGGAGTCGCCCCAAAGGGTGGTGAGGACGAGCGCGACGTTGACGGCGGCGCGTCCCTCGCAGACGAGCGTATCCGGCGCGCGGTAGCCACCGTACTCGTCGCTTGCGGGGTCGCGGACTTGGATGCGGAGCGCCTCGTCGGCCACCTCGTCGCCGAACCGGATGGCCGGCGTGCCGACGTCCGGGGCCCAGAGCGGCCGAGCTGGCTCCGCGTCAGGAGCCATGGTTCCGCTCCCAAGCCGCGATGATGGTCTCGCAGCGCTCGCGATCGCGCAGCAGCTCCATGCGTCGCTTGAAGACGCGCGACGAATCCGGCAGCCCGTCGAGCTGCCGGTTGATGATGACGACTCGTTTCCGGAGCTCGTCGACTTCGGACTCGGCCACGCCGCGCGCCGCACGTCGCCACGTCCGCCGATTCCACCAACCGACCAGCCCCGTCGTGACCCGATGCGGCGACTGATCCGCCTCCGGCACGGTCGCTTCCGTTCCCGGTTCCGGTTCCATCCTCGTGACCCTCGATGGAGAGGAGTCCGCATGAACATGATCAGCGAGGTGAGCTGCTCGGCGCGTCGCCCCATGGGATTCGGGGGCACGCTCTCCGCGCCGTCACCTCACGGACGACTGCGCGTTTCCTCGCGCGGGTCGTCCGCTTCCCGCCGCTCATGATGGGCTCGCCGCCGCCTTCGTCTGCGCCCGCGCCCGCGCGTGGTGTTCCTGGAGCGAGCACACTCCCAGCTCCTTCGCGCGCATCGCCGCGATGCCCTCCGCCACGGCGACGGCGGCGGCCACCGTCGTCGCATACGGCAGCCCTCGCCGGATCGTCTCCCGCCGGATGCTGATCTCGTCGTGCGACGAATCCTTCCCCACCGGGACGTTGATCACGAGGGCGATCTGGTCCGACTTCATCATGTCGATGACGTGCGGGCGGCCCTCCTGCAGCTTCGGCACGACCCGCGCCTCGATGCTGTTCTCGGCGAACGCCGCCTGGGTGCCGCGCGTCGCGACGAGGTCGAACCCCATCTCGCGCAGGCGGCGCGCGACGCCGACGAGGGCGCGCTTCTGCTCCGGCAGCCCGGCGCTCATGAACACGGTGCCTGTCTTCGGCAGTCGCAGGCTTGCGGCAAGCTGCGCCTTGGCGTAGCTCTCGCCGAGCGATTCCGAGATGCCCATCACCTCGCCGGTGGACTTCATCTCCGGGCCGAGGAGGATGTCCACGCCGGGGAACTTGAGGAATGGCAGCACCGCCTCCTTCACGGAAACGTAGGGCGGCACGACCTCCTCGGTGAAGCCTTGCGATTCCAGGCTCTGCCCGACCATGGCCCGGGCGGCGATCTTCGCGAGCGGCCGGCCGATGGCCTTGCTCACGAAGGGCACCGTCCGCGATGCCCGGGGATTCACCTCGAGCACGTACACCTCGCCGCCCTGGACGGCGTACTGCACGTTCATGAGGCCGATGACGTCGAGCTCGCGCGCCAGGTCCTTCGTGTGCCGCATCACCTGCTCGATGACGTTCGGCGCGAGGCGATACGGCGGCAGCACGCACGCCGAGTCGCCGGAGTGCACCCCGGCGAGCTCGATGTGCTGCATGATCCCGCCGATGACCGTGCACGTGCCGTCGGAGACGGCGTCCACGTCGATCTCGATCGCATCGTCGAGGAAGTCGTCCACGAGCACGGGACGTTCCGACGACGCCGACACCGCCTCGCCCATGTACCGCATGAGCTGCGGCCGGTCATAGACGATCGCCATCGCGCGACCACCGAGCACGTACGACGGCCGCACCAGCACCGGGTAGCCGATCCGTTCGGCGACCTCGACCGCTTCCTCCGGGCTCGTCGCCGTGCCGTTCGTGGGCTGCCGGATGCCCAGGCGGGTGATCAGCTCGCCGAAGAGCTTCCGATCCTCCGCCATGTCGATCGACCGCGGCGACGTGCCAATGATCTTCACCCCCGCTCGCTCGAGCGGCACCGCGAGGTTCAGCGGCGTCTGCCCGCCGAACTGGACGATCACCCCGTCCGGCCGCTCTTTGTCGCAGATGTTGAGCACGTCCTCGACGGTGAGCGGTTCGAAGTAGAGTTTGTCCGACGTGTCGTAGTCGGTCGAGACCGTCTCCGGGTTCGAGTTCACCATGATCGTCTCGTACCCGTCCTCCCGGAGCGCGAAGGAGGCGTGCACGCAGCAGTAGTCGAACTCGATCCCCTGCCCGATCCGGTTCGGCCCGCCGCCGAGGATCATGATCTTCTTCCGGAGCGAGCGGACGACCTCGCACTCGCTCTCGTACGTGCTGTAGTGGTACGGGGTGTACGCCTCGAACTCCGCCGCGCAGGTATCGACGGTCTTGAACGTGGCCTCGATGCCCCAGCGCTTCCGGAGCGCCCGCACGGTGTCGGGGTCCGAGCGCCAGAGATGGGCGAGCTGCCTGTCGCTGAAGCCCATCTGCTTGGCCCGCAGGAGGACGTCGCGCGGCACACGGGCGGCGAGTTCCTCCAGCGTCTGCGTGCGGGCGGCGGGCATGCGCATCATCCCATCATCCGGCCGGCGTCGGCCACGTGCGAGACTCCCCGGCGCGGAGAAGACGGCTCGGCGACCGCCCCTGTTCCCACGGTGCCCAGGCCGTCGCGGACATCCACGTTCGATACAAAACGACCCACCGGGCACTGAAGCCGGGTGGGCATCCGGATCGTCATTCCCCAGGGGATAGCGTCGCCGTCCATAGCTCACGAGAATATAGATATCCGACCCCTGACGGTCAACGCGCGTTCGCCGGGCGCACGTCCCGCGCGCGAGGCGTGCGCCGTCCGTCGGCGGTGCCGTCGCATCTTCTCTCCGGCGGCGGACCGCCGTCAGCGTCGGGATTCACGCGAGGAGGCAGCCGCCCATGAAGGCCGCCATCATGCACGGGGTGCGGGATGTATCGACGGGAGACATTCCCGCGCCGGTCATCCGCGAGGACGAGGCCCTGGTCCGGATTCGTTCCGTGGGCATCTGTGGCTCGGACGTGCACTACTACGTGCACGGGCACATCGGGCCGTACGTCGTCGTGCCGCCGTACGTCCTGGGCCACGAGTGCGCCGGCGAGGTGGTCGAGGTCGGCCGCGCGGTGACGAACGTGAGGCCGGGCGACCGTGTCGCCGTCGAGCCGGGCGTGCCGTGTCGCCGGTGCGGCTTCTGCAAGGGAGGGCGGTACAACCTCTGCCGCGACGTCGTCTTCCTCGCGGCGCCGCCCGTTCAGGGTGCGCTCGTCGAGTACCTTGCCCACGCGGCGGACTTCCTATTCCCGTTGCCGGGGAACGTCAGCCTCCACGAGGGCGCGATGTGCGAGCCGCTCTCGACGGGCATGCAGGCGGTGCGCCGGTCGGGCCTTGCGATGGGCGACCGCGTCTTCATCGCCGGGGTCGGCCCCATCGGCCTCGTGACGCTCCAGGCCTTCCGCGCCGCCGGCGCCGGCGCCGTGTACGCGAGCGACCTCGCGCCCGAGCGCCTCGCCCTCGCGCGCGACCTCGGCGCCACCGCGACGTTCGACGCCCGCGACCCCGATCTCGTCGCGAAGCTGCGCGACCTCACGGATGGGCTCGGGCCGGAGATCGTCGTCGAGACGGCCGGGTCGCCAGAGGCCACGACGGCCAGCATCGACATGGTGCGCCCGGGCGGCGTGATCGTCCTCGTCGGCCTCGTGCCGGCGGCGACCATCCCCATGAACGCGCTCGGCATTATCGACAAGGAGATCGACGTCCGCGGCGTCTTCCGGTACGCGAACACGTATCCCGCGGCGCTTGCGATGGTCGCCCGCGGCGCCGTGGACGTGAAGCGCATGATCACGAGCGAGTACCCGCTCGACCGCGCGGGCGAGGCATTCGCCGACGTCGCCGCGCGCAAGCCCGGCACGATCAAGGCGATGGTCGTCGTGTGATACGCAGCATGTTGCGAATGCCCTACCGCCTTGCGACGGGACATCGCCGACCAGCCTGCGCCTGATGCCGATTCGGGCCGATCCTGCGGTAAGAGCGGACCCCGTGTTCGCCCTCGACGGGCCTTCCCGAACGGGGGCCCACCGCCTCGTCTACTCGACGAACGCCACCGCATCCGGCGGGAGCGACGTCGCGATGGGGCCGGCGATCTTGGCCCCGGTCTTCGCGTTGTAGACGAACACGCCCGGTGCGTTCATATTCCGATCACACACGACGAGCAATGAGTCACCGCCGCAGGCAATTCCCGCTGGCGAGACCGGCTCGTCGAGCATATGAGCGATCGTCCCGGAGAGGGAGACTCGGAGAACCTTCCCGTTCGGCCACGTCTGCGAGACCGACGTCCATAGTTCGAGCTCGTGGGGCACGAGCACGAGCGAGTTTGGCCGCCCGCCGAGCGCCGTCCCCTCGGTGATCCGGGTGACTTGCTTCGTCGTGATGTTCACCCGGTCGATCCCGGTCTTCGAGAGATCGCCATACGGCCCGCCGGCGACGAAGAGCAACCCCGAGGTCGCGATGATCGAGCCGGGGTTCCACACGGTGAGCGTGAAAACGTCGGTCACCTGGTTCGTGGACGCGTTGATCGCGACGACCTTGCCCGGGCCGGTGGGGTCCCAGAACATGCTGTTCGTGTCGAGGACCTGGAGCGCGACGTAGAGGGTGCCGTCCACGAACGTTGCCGCGGCGGCTTCCGGTCGGCCATCCGCGTCGGCGTACGGCGAGAGATCCACGCGTCCGAGGCTGTCGCCCGTCGCCGGGTCGACGATGAGCACGTTCGCCGACTGGAGGCGGATGACGTACGCCTTGTGCTTGCCGGTCACGACGAAGTCCTGCGGGTTCGTGCCGTTGCCGACGCTGTAGTTCGCAAGAGGCACGTCGGGCTTGTCCGGATCGAAGACGATCACCGCGTCCTTCCCGAACCTCTCGACGACGTAGAGCCGGTTCTCGTACGACCGCAGCGCGACGTCGGTGTGGAGGGCGGGCAGCGAGAGGTCCGTCACCGCCGAGTCGCCCACGGCGTACGTGCCGAGGGCGGCGCTCTGGTAGTCGGTCATGAAGACGAATATGCGCGCGGGCTCGGCCTTGTTCGAGCCGGTGAGCTTGTCGCAGCCGAACAGCGAGAGGCCCAGGATGGCCCCCATGACGATGGCAAGACGCTTCATCTTTCTCCTCCCATTGGTGGTGATACCTGTTTGACTCACGCATGTCCTATCACCCGTCGTGGCCCCGGGGCGCGGGAACCGTGCCCCTACGGTGTACCGCGTCACAACGGCGTCACAACGGCGTCGCGAGCGCCGAGGCGATCCACGAGCGGCCCGGCAGCGGCACGTACCGGCTCGTGAACTCGCGAATGTCCGACAGATTCCTGCCCTCCGCCGACAGCACGAGCCAACGGCTCACCCGCACGCGCGCGCCGGCGTCATGCACCCACGCGGCCGGGATGCGGTCCGCGAGACGGTTGAGCGGCTGACCGTAGTACCCGTTGTGGACGTGGAGCGCGTAGAAGAGCGTCGCCCGACCGAGGACGACTTCGGGCCGGACGTCCGCCTGCACGCGCGGCCGGTGGGGCAGGTCGTTCCCGTAGTACATCGAGTCGCCCATGGACGACGTGTTGCGGGGCCGCTGCCAGGTGAGCCCGGCAGCGCATGAGAAGCGCGGTCCGGCGACGGTGCCGCTCGCCTCGATCCCCTGGAGGTGCGCGGCGCCCATGTTGAAGGGCTTCATGCGGTTGTACGCTTCCCAGAAGAGGATCATGTCGGCGATGCGGTTGTCGAAGTAGACGAGTTCCGCCTCGGCCCGGCGCGTGCCGGCGCTGCCGGCCAAGCGAACGCCGACGTCGCGGTTCGTGCCACGCTCGGGGCGGAGGTTCCCGTTTCCGATCGTGCTGCCGCGGTCGCCGAAGAGCTCGTAGAGGTTTGGTACGCGCAGGTAGCGGCCCCAGTTGGCCTGGAGCCGGAGCCACGGCAGGATCTCGGCGCTCAGACCCAGCGCGCGCGGCCACGCGGTCGCCCCCGACGTATCTCGCTGGACCGGCTGACCGTAGAGGATCTCCCGCACGACGTCGTTCGCCACGCGCTGGTGGCCGATCTGCCCGGTGAGGACGAGCCGCCGGTCGAGGAGCGAAACCTCGTCGGAGAGGTACGCGGCGACCTGGCGCCGGCGGCTCGGCTGGAGGTAGCGCTCGCGCGTCGCGGCGTCGGTGATCAGGAGGTCGTTCGGGTCGAACGCGTCGCGCTGGGCGCTCGCGTCGAGGGCGACGCGTTGCGCCGGGAGGAGCGACGTGGCGAGCGACAGGCGCCCGCCCCAGACGCGGCCGAGGTCGTCCGTCTTCTTCCTGCCGAGGCCGACCATGCCCTGCTCGTCGGTGAACCGGTCCCGCCGCCGGGAGTGGTAGACCTGAAGCGTCGCCTCGGAGAGAAGCGGCAGCGACCGCGCGACGCTGGCCTCGGCGAGGTGCTGCTGGCCCCGCGTCCGCGCGTTCGATGGCAGCTCGTGGAGGGTGCTGTTGCCGGGCAGATGGTTCGTGATGTCGAGGAACTCGTAGCTGGCGGCCCAATGGTAGGCGCTCGCTGGGCGCGATGCGAGCCGTGCGAGCAACTCGACGGAGGAGAACTCGTTGTTGCGCCGCCGCGCCCAGACGTCATCGGCCGGGTTGTACGACGTGCCGTTGTCGTCGAGGTAGCGGAAGCCGTTCCCGCTCGCGGAGTAATCGGCGGAGACCAGGCCGGCGACCGGGCCGATGCGGCGGCCCAGCCAGCCGTGCGCCATGCGGGTCGCCCAGCTCCCGTACGCGACGCCGGCCTTCCACCGGAGCGAGTCCGACGCGGCGCGCGTGCGGAGGTTCACGACACCGGCGAGGCCCGATCCGCCGAACTCGGGCGGGATGACGCCGCGGTAGACCTCGACGCTCTCCACGGTGGAGAGGGGGATCGTCGCGAGGTTCACGCCGCCGCCAACCGCCTGGTTGAGCGGGACGCCATCGAGGTAGATGCGCACCTGCTCGGCGGTGCTGCCGCGGATGGAGAGCGTGCTGAAGCTGCCGTGGCCGCCCATGCTGCGCACCTGGACGCCCACCGTCTCGTCGAGGAGCTCCGCCACGGTTGCCGAGGGCTCCGCGATCCGCTCCGGCCGGAACGTCGCGACGAAGGCCGTCGTGCGCTCGGCGACCTCGACGCGTGAGCCGCTGACGACGACCGGCGGCAGGACGACGGGGCTCGGCAACAGGCGGAACGTGACCAACGCCGCGCCGGTTGCGAGGCTCACCCGCTGCGTGTCGGGGAGGAAGCCGACCGCGCTCGCGACGACCGTGTAGCGTCCGGGCGCAAGATCGGCGATGCGGAATGCGCCGAGTGAGTCGGAGAGTGCGCCGCGGCGTGCGTTGGCCAGGGACACCGCCGCGAGGGGCAGCGGCGCAGCGTCCGCGTCCGTCACGCGGCCGCGGAGCTCGGCGCACCGTGCCGACGCCGCCGACAGCGCGAGGGCGATTGCCAGGAGGGCGTCACGACGAGACATGGCAGGTTCCCGGGGGAGCCTGCGCACATCTGTCGGGGATCAGGGCGGGTAGACCCCGCCCGAGGGAGCCGATGGGATGCATCCGGACCACCTCTGCCCGCGCAGGTGTCGCAGTAGGTCACGGATTCAGGCAGGTCTCCTGGCTTGCGGCAGCGACCATCGGCCTTCCCAGACGCTCGTCCAGTGGCATTCGATGATGGTCGTTCGACGCGCCGCTCACAGTGGCGGGGCCGTACCGGATTCGCACCGGTTTCCCTATTCTCCGGGGCGGACGAGATTGTCCCTCGCGCCCCGGCACCTGAATCGCTCAAGATCGCATGAGAAGATCGACCCTCGCTCGCGGCGCGTCAAGTGGGCGCCGCAAGGCCAGCGCGTCTTCTCTTCTCGCGTGCGGCACGCCGTTTGCCAGGGAGTGATCCCGGCAACACGGGATCGCCCACACCATCGTGCAGGAGGCATACCATGAAGACGTTCATCGTGCTGTGCGTCGGCGCGCTCCTCTTCGGTGCGAGCGCGGTATCCGCCAGGTGCCACCGCGGATGGCAGGGCCCACCTCCCGCGGCCGACAGGTACGACCGCCCGTACGACGCGCCAAAGACGGAATCGTGGTACCTCGACCTTGGTCTCGGCTACAGCGACATCGCCCATCCGCGGGCGGTGCGGCAGGCCATCGACGGGTTCAAGGGGACGGCGGACGTCCGGCACGCGCCGGTCAACCTCGATCTCGGCGTCTACTTCCCGACGGACGTGCGCTCGGCGTTCGGCGTGAGCCTCGCCGGCATAGGGGATCGGTACGAGCGTGGCGACGCGTGGGCCCAGGTCAGCCACGGCACGATCGGCCTCACCGGCATGCATTTCTTCGGCCCGGCGATCGGCCAGGGCCTCTACGTGCGCGGTGACGCGGGCCTCGCCGCTGCGACGTGGGAGACCTCCGCGGGCGATAAGGCGAAGAGCAAGGTCGGGTGGAGCGTGCTGGTCGGCGGCGGATATTCGTTCCGCATCCTGCCCGGCACGCGGCTCATGCTGGGCGCGAACTACCGCCATGCGAAGGTCAAGGAGGACCCGACATCCGCGAACCCCGTCGGGCTCGGGCCGACGTCGTCGGTGAACTTCAACCTTGGCCTCCTCTTCTGACCTCTGCCATGCCGTCCTCCCATCGGCCGGGCGGGGCGACGTGCCCCGCCCGTTCCGTTTCCTTCCGCGAGCGGGGCCGCTCGTTCGTATCATTCCTGATATGCTCCGTCCCCATGTACCAGCTTTCAGAGGTGGCCGGGACCGGCGTACATTAGGGAGACGACCATCGCACCCTACCGGACACGGGAGGCCCCTGATGCGGATCGCCTCGCTCCTGCCGAGCGCCACCGAGATCATCGACGCACTCGGCGCGGGCGATGATCTCGTCTGCGTCACGCACAAGTGCCCGCAGCGCGAGGATGCGCCGCGACCCGTGGTCACGAGCGACCCCTTCGCGGAATCGCCCTATGCGCCGAAAGAGATCGCGGTCTTCCTGCGCATGTTCGCGCCGCACCTTTCGCAGGGGGCCATCGTGGTGGATGAGGAGAAGCTCGCCGCGTACGCGCCCGAGGTGGTCTTCGTGCAGGGCTCGTGCGACGTCTGCGCGCCGTCGGGGACACAGGCGCCCGCCGGCGAGGCCCGGCTTGGCGATTCGGCGCGCGTCATCACGCTCCAGCCGCACAGCCTCGGGGAGGTGCTCGCGGATATCCGGCGAATCGGGCAGGCGATCGGCCGGGCGCGGGAGGCCGAGAAGCTCCTCGCGGGCCTACGGAAACGGATGATGCGGGTCATGCGGGCCGCATCGGCGGCTGCGCGGCAGAGGCGTCAGCGCGTCGTCCTCCTGGAGTGGGTCGATCCGCCGATGGCCGGGGGTCTCTGGCTGCCGGAGCTCATCGAGGCGGCCGGCGGCCTGCCAGCCCTCGGCGCGCGCCAGGTGCCGGCCGTCCAGACGCCGTGGCGAGACATCGTCGCCGCGCGGCCCGAAGTGCTCCTCATTTCCCTGGCCAGCTTCCCCGTCGATTGGACCGCGGGAGAGCTGCGCCTGCTCCGCCGGCGGCCGGAGTGGCCCGATCTGCCCGCCGTGGCGAGCGGCAACGTCTACGTGCTCGACGGCCAGCGCTTCTTCCACGCGCCGGTGCCCCGCATCATCGACAGCCTCGAGTTGCTCGCATCCATCCTTCATCCGGACACGTTCGGCCCGCCGGCGCACCCGGCGGCGGTGCGGCACTTGGCAGAGCGCGAGCCGGCGCCCGCGCCGAGCGCCTGATGCGGTCCGGCAGCATGGGGAGGGCTTTGATGGCACGGATCTATACCCGCGGCGGCGACAAGGGCAGGACGCGCCTCATCGGCGGCGTCGAGGTGCCGAAGACGCACCGGAGGATCGAGGCGATCGGCGCGGTCGACGAGCTCTCGGCGCACCTCGGCGTCGTGCGCGCCCTCAACGAGGACGCTCGGATCGAGGTGATCCTGGCCGGCGTCCAGGCGCTCCTCTTCGAGCTCGGGGCGGACCTCGCCGCGCCGGAGGCGACGACGGAGCGGCTGACCGACGGCGACGTGGTGGCCCTGGAACGCCACATCGACGCCGCAACGGACGAGTGCCCGCCGCTCAAGACATTCATCCTCCCGGGCGGCACCCTCGTCGCCGCGCAACTCCACGTCGCGCGGACCGTGTGCCGCCGAGCGGAGCGCGCCATCGTCGCCCTCTCCGAGGAGGCTCCCGTCGGACCGGTCGCGCTGCGGTTCATGAATCGCCTGTCGGACCTGCTGTTCGCGCTGGCGCGCGCCGCGAACGCGCGCGCGGGCCGCGGGGACACGCCGTGGACGCCGCGCACCCATCCCCACGAGGTGGGAGGCCCATCGGCATGATTCGCGTCGTCGCGCATGCCGTGCGCCGGGCCTGCCCGTGGCGGCTTGTGCTCTTCATCTACCTGGTTCCGGCTCTTGCGGCCGCGCAGCCCGACGTGGGCATCCTGGTCTGGCCGCGGCATCCGGTCTACGACTTGCTCGACCGGCTGGAGGTGCTCGGCTGCGTCCGGCGCGCCGGGCTGGAGACGCGACCGCTCACGCGCGGGCAGGTGGCCGAGCTTCTCGCCGAGGTGCCCGTCGAGGGCCTGCGCCGGACGGACCGGGAGCAGGTGCTCGCCTTCCGGGCCGAGTTCGCGCCGCGCGAGCCGGGCCGCTACGTCTCGCGCGATGGGGCGCGGCTCGAGTTTGCGGGCGGCGGGTCGGGGATCAGCTTCGGGCCGTCCATCAAGTACGTGGCGACAGGCTACCGCGGGGATGGCATCAACCGCTGGCGCGAACTTGGCGTCGAGGGATTCGGCCACGTCGGGCCATGGCTCTGGCTCGGCGGCACGGCGCACGCGATCGTCGAGCAGGGCGCCCGCGTCGGCCCTCCTGCGGCGAACGGCCCGGCGCGTGGCCTCACCGGATGGGTGACGAACGACAACGCCACCGCATACTACTATGACACCACCGAGGGCTACGTCGCGCTCGCGTGGCGCACAGGCGGCATCCGGCTCGGCCAGTTCCCTCAGTCGTGGGGGACAGGCCGGCGGGGACAAATCTTCCTCTCCGACAAGCCGCCGTCGTCGCCTCAGATAGCGCTGGAGCTACGGCCGTGGCGATGGCTCAGCTACCGCTTCGTCCATGCGCAGCTCGAATCCGGCATCATCGATTCCGAGACGGTCCGCCACCCGACGCCGCGCGAGACCTTCTCCCGCTTCTACCCGAAGTACCTCGTCGCCCAGCGCCTCGAGGTCTGGCCGCTGCCGCGCGTCCGGGCCGCGGTGAACGAATCCGTCGTGTACGGGGCGAGCGGGATCGACCTCGGGTACCTCGTGCCGCTCATCGACCTGCGGCACGTGCAGCACGCCAAGAGCGACAGAGACAACGTGCAGCTCGGCGCGGACGTGACCGTGTGGTGGCCGCGACGCACTGCGCTATCGGCGGGCCTCTTCATCGACGAACTCAAGACGAGCGTCATGTTCGACGCGAAGCACAACCGCAACTGGGTGGCAGGACAGGTTGGGCTGCGGGTCGCGGACCTGTGGGGCCTCGCGCCGGGAAGCATGACGCGCGTCGAGTACACGCGGGTGAACCCGTGGGTGTACGAGCACCGGTACCCGTGGAGCACGTTCATGACGGCGGGCAACGGGCCCGGTGGCCCGATCCCGCTTGGCTACTGGCTCGGGCAGAACGCGGATGACCTCTACGGGGAGATCAGCTACGACGTGACCGGCGCGCTACGCCTCACGGCGTGGGCGGAGCATACCCGGAAGGGCCGCGCGGCGACGGTCGGCACGCAGCCGTACGACGGGCTGGCGTACCAAGCGACGTCGTTCCTCGCCGGGCCCGTGACGCGCACGTGGCGGGCGGAGACGTCGCTCGCTTGGCGCACGTGGCGTCACCTGCAGGTCGAGGGCGCCATCGGGCACGAGCGCACGAGCGATGCGGCCGGCCGGCGGACGGACTGGTATGTGCGCGTCGGCGCGGCTTGGGGAAGGTGGTAGGTCAGGCCGAGGCCCGGTGCGCAGCCGCAGCAGGCCACAGCCGCAATTGCCGGAAGAAGTGGACGCCGATCCGCACCAGGTCGCACGCGCAGTAGATGGCGCATTGGAAGGCGTTCCGCCGCGAACTCCAGGCGAACCAGAACCGCTCCCGCACGTTCATGTTCGACTTCACCCCGAACAGGTACCGCCGGAGGTCCGACAGCGCCTAGATGCCGAGGCAGTTCCCCGGCCGATAGAGGATGCTGGTTTCATGCCGCACGACACTGACCGGGCCAAAGCCGGAGAAGGTCAGCACACGGAACCCGGCCTCGCGAAGCCGCGCGCACCCCTCCCGATAGCCCTCGCGGTCCGTGTCGTCCCAGACGATGACCCCGGTGGGCGTCAAGGCCGATTCGGCATGAAGGGCGCACGCGGCGCGGTCCCTGCCGTCGATCACGATCACGTTGAACGCGCAGCCCTGCTCGGCGACCGTCCGCGCGTACTGCCCCGTGCCGTCGAGAGGCACGTAGAGGAGCTGCACGTTCCCCGGCGCGACCGCCCTCACCTTGTCGTACCAAGCCTTATCGTGCTCGCACGATACAACCTGCACGGCACGCTTGGACCACCAGAGCGTGCTGTTGCCGCACCCGTACTCGAAGACGCGCATCTCCGGGCGGACCCTCTCCTCCAGAAGGTTGGTCGCGCCGTATGAGAGCCAGGGGATCGGATCGCCCGACGCATCCATGCTGATCCCCCGTCGCACCGTCCTGAACCATCCGCTTTCTCGCAGCGGTCCCTTGAACCGGAGGACGAGCGCCGGAAGCAGCCCGAACGACGGCAGCGAGGCGGTACGGTCCCAGAGCCCCTTGCCCGATTTCATCTCTCCCTCCTTAGCTCACCAAGCACGTGCGGGACCCTCACGTCGTCAGGACCTCTTCCTTGGCTGCGGCCTCGGCGTGCCCCGTGTGGACGCCAATCTCGCGGCGGAGATAGAGGGCCGTGCTCACCAGAATCAGTGCGGCCCCAGCCAGGCCCCGCACAACCCACGCATGCCCGGCCGGAGGCGTGAGCCAGCTCATCACGGCGCCGAAGGCCCACAGCGCAACGCCGAACAGGAACGACCGCCAGTCATAGGGAAGCGGATAGTAGCGTCGCCCCGCCCACGCCTCCATGGCGACGGACGCGGCCAGTGCGATCACCCAGGCCGCCGCCGCGCCACCGATCGACCACGCCGGTATGAATCGCCAGCTCAGGCCGGCGAGGATGGCGATGCCGAGCGTGCTCGCCGATGCGATCCACCGCGTCTGATGCTTCAGGTAGAGCGGCGTCGCGGCCCAGTACTCCAGAATCCGAAGCGTGTGGGGCAGGAACAAGAGCGGCAGCACGCCGAGTGCCGGCAGGTACGCATCGCTCGCCAGGAGCGCGATGAGGAACGGCCCGGCCAGCATCAGAAGCGCGGCAGCCGCCATCGCCAGGACGAACGCGTACGTGAGAAGCTTGGTGTAGGCTGTCTGTGCGTTCGGCCGGTGGTAGATCTGGAAGCCGATGCTGCCCCATGCGGTAGCGAACGGGCGTATGAACAGCAGGCCCAATATGTTCGCGAGCTTGATTCCCACCGCGTAGATGCCCACCTCCTCGAACATGCCGTAGTAGCCGAGGAAGTACCGCCCGCCGGCATCCATCATCTGCCCCACCAGCCCGCTCCACATTACGGGCAGCCCGTACCGCACCATCGGGAGAGCATGGGCAAGCGCGACGTGAAACCCTGTCGTCCGGACGACGATGAGCGCCAGCAGCGCCACGCACGCCGCGTCGCCCGCAATCCGCCCGAGGAGGATGCCGTAGATGCCCATCCCGCGGATCGACACGAACCAGATGGTCGCACCCGCCATTGCAGCAAGCCGGACGAACGACGCGAGGGAAAACTGGACCGCCTGTCGGCGCGCGCGCAGATCGAAGAGCATGATCGCCTGGAACGTCTCGAGCACCACCGCCGGAAGGAGCGTCCATGCGAAGGGTCGGTCCGCGACGTGCAGCCACGCTCGTCCCATGGGCCCGCCGACGACGAGGGCGAGCGCTCCGCCGCATACGGCGCCCGCGGCAAGCGCCGGCAGCGCGGCCGCCCAGAAGAGCCCCTTGCGCCCCTCCGCGTCGACGTCGGCAAACCATTTCAGGTAGCCCATCGGCAGTCCGAGTTGGCTTATTGCGACGCAGACGAGGATCGTGACCTCGATCAGCGCGTACACGCCGAACTCTGCCGTGCTCAGATGGCGGATGTACAGGGGCAGCAGGACGTAGCTGCCGACCCCGATCATCACCGTGCCGCCGAGGTAGATCAGAGAGTCGCCCGCCAGCGCCGCCACGTACTCGAAGAGAGGCGCACTGCGAGCCTTCTCGGCGATCAGTCTCCTGACTTCGGCAAGGTCCATCGGTATGCTGCATACCCCGTCGGGCGCTATGACGCTGCGGGCGCCAGCAGAGCGTTCACGCCGCGGATGAAGTTCAGCGCCATGTTGTCGATCGTCAGGTGTCGGATGCTCGGCCAGATGCCCGCCCGCAGCGCCGCGACCCGGTCGGCGTCGGCGAGCAGGTCGCGCAAAGCGGCGGCGTAGCCCTCCGCCGTCGCCCTCGCTGGCAGGATGAGCGAGTTCGCCGGCGTCAGGTACTCGAGTTCGGCCCCGTGGCTCAACGAATCGATCGTCACGGCCGGCAGGTCGTAGCACATGGCCTGGAGCGGTGCCAGGCCGACCGTGCCGGGGAACGCGAAGACGTCGCTCGCGACGTAGGCCCGGGCGATGCGGTCAAGATCCTCCGTCGAGCCGAGGAAGGTCACGCCGGGCATCCCCTGGCCGCCCACGTCGGCGCCGCCGCCGACGAGCAGCAGATGCGTATCGGGGGACATCCTGTGCAGCGCGGAGAACGCCTCGATCAGGAAGGGGACGCGTTTGTTCCGCGTGAACCGGCCGACGAACAGGAGCACCTTCTTTCCCTCGACGCCAAGCGCCCGTCGGATCTCTTCCCGAAGCGGACGATGCCGCTCGAAGGCGGCGCGCTGCTCGTCGATGTCGATCGTGTTACTGAGTGCGAAGACCCGATCGGCGGCCACCCCCTGGCGCACCATCTCCGCCTTCACGCCCGGTGTATAGGCGAAGAGGCCATCCGCATGCCGTGTGAGGGCGAGCTTCACGCCTTCGGCGAGCCGTTTCAAGCCCGTCGCCCGCTCGACCAAGCGATCTCTCCCGTCGCCCCAGTAGGCGAACCGCGTGCCGTGCAAGCGGTGCACCTGGCACAGAAGGTATGCAAGATCATGGAGCGCCTGCTCGACGATGATCAGGTCGAACCCGCCCGCGCGGCGCCAGATCGTCTGGTACGTCGGCTTCCTGCCATGCCCCAAGAGTTCGATGTGCCGGACGGGGACCGTCGGGAAGTGGAGCGCGTCGGGCGCGAGCGGCGCCTGGAGGAACCGGGGCGTCTCGAACTCCGACGGGTCGAAGGTGACCGCGAACTGCCACGTATTGGGTCGCAGGCGTTCGAGCGCGTTGAAAAACGGCACGCGGTAGTGCGTGATAGTCGGTTGGACGATAAGCACATTTCTCACGGATCGGTGGCGTCTCATCGACATCCTCCTGTCGCTCCCGCAGGGCGGTCGGGCCGTCTCCGCCGCGCGGGCCGCATCGCGTAAACCCGGGCATAGACGGCCTCGACCTTCTCCGCGAGCGCATCCTGATCGTAGAGCAGCCGCACCCTCGTCCGCGCCGCGTCCACGCACGCGCCCCGCAACGCTTCGTCGGAGAGCATACGGTCGACCGCGTCCGCCATGGCCGGCGCATCACCCGGCGGGACGAGCAGGCCGCACGTTCCGTGGTCGAGGAGATCGGGCACCCCTCCGACCGCGGTCGTCACGACGGGAACGCCGAGCGCCATCGCTTCCAGCATCGCCAGTGGCGCGCCTTCGGTGGCCGACGACATCACAAACACGTCGGCGAGCCCGAGGACCGTGGTCACGTCCGCGCGGAGCCCCAGCCAGTGAACTCGCGATGCCACGCCGAGCGCCTTCGCTCTCGCGTCGAGCTCCGCGCCGAGCGGCCCGTCGCCCGCGACGAGCAGGTGCGCCCAAGGTCGCCGCCCCAGGAGCAGGGCGAACGCGGCGAGCAGCAGCGCCTGGTTCTTCACGGGCTGCAACTGTGCCACGTTCACGATGCACGGGGCCGAGGTGTCGAGCGCAAGCTCCGCCCTCAGCCGCGCGACGTCCGACGGTTCCGCCGGAGACGGCAGTCGCACGAAGCCGCCGACGACGGTGATCTTCTCCGGCGGGACGTGGAACACCCGCATGAGGTGCTCCCGGTTGAACTCCGATACCGCGAGCACGCCCTCTCCGCGGAAGCTGAGGAACTTGCGGTTCGAGAAGTCCGTGTGATCGGTGGACACGATGGGCACGCCGAGCGTCCGGCTCGCGATCCAGCCGAGCAAACCAGGCCACCGATGGTGCGCATGGAGGATGTCCGCGCGCTCGTCGAGAGCCACCTCGCGGATGCGACGGATCGCCCGCAGCGCGTTCAGTGGCCCCTTCTCCCGGTTGTCGAACGGCGCGAGATAGACCGGTATCCCAAGGTCCGCGAACTCGTCGCCGCAGTCCGTCCATCCTGTGAGGACGGCCTGATGATGCCCGCGCACCGCGAGCGCCTCCGCCTGCGCCACGAGGTAGTGCGAATCGCCCGACCCGCGCCTGACCTCCTCCTTCAGGTAGAGGATGCGAAAGGGGCCGTGCGTCACGACGGCTCCTCCTTCCGTATCCGGGGAACTTCGTCGTCCGTGGACCCATCCAGCGGGATCAGGAATGTCCTCACGACGATGCAGTAGATGAGCACCACGCCGAGGTGATTGAGCACCTCGGTGGTGAAGCTGAGCACCTGCAGTCCCCCGAAGGCGAGCGCGTTCACCGTCATCGCCGCTTGTCTCCCTCGAAACCGGGTGCGGAACCTCCCCGGAAACCCGATGCGAAAGAAGATAAGGACGCTGAGGAGCCAGCCAAACAACCCCACCTCGGAGTAGTACGTGAAAACGTGCCCGGTGTTGCCGCGGTACAGCACCCAGTGGATGGGGTCGCTGTACCGCAACGGCCCGTCGCCGAACCACAGGATGTCGCTGGTGAGGTAGTACTTGATCGCCGCGCCGCGCGCGTAGTTGCCGGTGAGGTAGCTCTTCACGTCGTACGACTGCGCCAGCGCGCCTCCCACGCCCACCGTGAACGGCTCGATGATCCGGTTGGCTAGGCCGAACGCGATGAGGACGCCGACGACGAGCGCGATGGCGGCTACGGTGACGAGGAGGGTTCTCGCCCGAAGACGACGGGCGAAATAGACAGCCCAGACCATTACCAGAGAGATCTTCGATATGTCGGAGTTCGCGATGATGATGGTGAGGGAGAACCAGACGACGGCGAGCCAGCGATGTCGAATCACGCGGGCACGAGGGGCATCGAAGAGCAGAAAGATGACGAGCAGCACGAGGAAGAACGCCATCGCCGCATCTTGGCGGAATGTGCCCATGCCCGCGTCCACGTACAACCTCAGTTGCCCGGCTTTCGTCATCGGCAGCCAGTTGTACGCGAGCCGTTCGAGCGCGATGACCGGCAGTTGTATGGCTCCGATCACGACGCACCACCGGATGACGCTCGGCAGCGTCTCCGGTCGGAGGTAGATGTCCACGAGGCGGTAGATGAGGTAGGAGCCGACGAGCGAGCGCATGAACAGGATCACCTGTATTGCGCTCGACCCGTTCAGGAACGCCGAGATGAGGATGACCGCCGTCAAGGCGATGTACGCGGTCAGGACCCGGTCGCGCCGGATGCCGTAGCGGAGCACGAGAGGCAGGCCGAGGAGCGCCACAGGGCTGAGGCGGAACGGTACGTTGAGGAGAGTCAGTGGCCCTGCACACAGGAACACGATGACGAACACGGCGCCGAACGTCAGGCGCTTGATGTTGACGAGGATAGGGCCGTGGGTGGCCGCAGGGCCGATCATCCCCTGCATGGGTATCGTCGCGTCGTGCGCCATACGTCACGCGGTCCCGCGCTCGGCCAGGGCTCCGACGCGGGGAAGCGTCGCGTCGCGCGGACCGTCGTGTGTCCGCCGCGCGGACCTCATCTCCCGCACCTTGAGCCAGATCATCGTCCCGAGGAGCCCCACGGATACGAAGCCGAACAGCACGAGCGAGCCCTTCGGGCCCGACTTCCGCAGCGGCGGCACCGCCCAGTCGAGCACGCTCACGACCGGCGTACGGCGGTACTCCTCGACGCGGGCGACCTCCAACTGGCGGGTGAGCTCAATGTAGAGCGTGCTGTGGATCTCCACCTCCCGGGCCAGGCGCGCCTGCTCCATGAGCCCGGCCGGCGAGAGACCGATCTCGCGGTTGGCCTCGCGGAACCGCTGGAGCCGATTCTCCGCCTCACGGAGCAGCCCCGCCTCCTCCGCCAGGCGTACGCTGATCATCTCTCGCTCACCCCTGCTTTGGGTGCGCATCCGCTGCTGGATGAACCGGTCCATCTGCCGGACGATCTCGTTGAGCACGTCCGTCGTCAGGCGCGGGTCCCGCCCGCCAAGCTCGATGGCGACGAAGTTCGTCAGGGGGTCCACCGACACGCGGAGCTTCCCCTGGAAGTACCGCAGGAGCCGATCCTCGAGCTTCGCGCCGGTGGCGCCGATACCGAGCTCCGTCGCGAGCGCGCGGCGGAACGTGCCGCCATGGTACGACGCGTCCAAGGCGCCGACGAGCACGCTCCGGCTGCGGGCGATCTCGGGGTAGAGGGTCGCCATCGACTGTTGCTCGCCCATGCCGAGGTTGATGCCGCCGAGTTGCGCGGCGAGGCCGGAGAGCGGCGACGCCGGTTGCGTCGGCAGGACCGTTGCCCGCGGGGTGAACGTCTTCGGCAGGACGAGGAAGGTCGCGACGCCCGCGGTCGCGGAGGCGACGAACGCGATGAGGAACGCGAGGCGGTGCGACCAGGCGAATGCCCACCACTCGGTCAGGTTGATGAACGCTCGCTCGTCTTCCTGGTCCATGTCCGTTCCTTCCGCGTCTACGCCGGCGTCGTCCCGAGGCCTCACGAGACGCTGACGACCAGCCCCTGCTTGTCGATCGCGAAGTCCACGGTTCGGGCGCGGCTCTCCCTGGCGTGCTCGTCGAGGAGGTCGCGCAGCCTCGCCGCGGCGTCGGGGTCCGGTGAGACGAAGAGCGCGTAGCCGCCACCGCCCGCTCCGAGCAGCTTCATCCCGAGGGAGTACGGCGCGGCGCGGGCGATGAGACCCTCCACCTCGTCGTTCGTCGCGCTCGGGTGGATGAGCTTGTTCGCCTCCCACGAGCCGCGGATCACCCTCGCCAGGGCCGGAATGCTCCTCAGAGATATCGCCTCGCGGGCCTCCCGCGCCAGCTCCTTGATGTGCCGATGGGTGAAAAGGTACGCCGGCGTCGCCTCGTCGACCTGTCGCACGACCTCCTGCAGGATGTTCCTCGCCAGGCGCGTGATGCCGGTGTAGAACAGCGTGAAGCACCCGTGCGTACGCTCGTCCTCGAAAAGGAAGGGGTCGAGCTGATGGATGACCGGCTTCGGGCGCAGGCCGGGCCGGGATTCAATGTACTTCACGCCGCCCGCGATCCCACCGATCTGGTCCTGCCATCCGCCGCCGGTGGTGAGCATCTGCTCGAGTTCTAGGACCTGAAGGAACAAGTCGTCGCTCGTCACCTGGCGGCTGAAGAACCGCATGAGCGCCGAGAGTATCACGCCGCCGAGGATGGACGACGTGCCGAGGCCCGACCCCTTCGGCACCGCGCATAGAAGCGTGATCTCGATGCCGCACCCGATGTCGTCCAGCCGACCTTCGAGCGGCCGGTCCTCGCCTTCCTCCGCCAGGCCGAGCAGGCACAAGGCCGCTTTCGGCAGGGCAAACGGAGAGTGCGGGTCCCGGTAGTCGAGCAGGCCGCGCGTCGCGGTGATGGTCTCGGTGACGCCGAGGTCGATGGAATGGAACCGGATGCGGCGCTCCGCCGTGCGCCGGCAGAATACCTGCACCGGCGGCTGCCCGTTGAGGTCCACCGCCACGTTCACGACGCGACCGCCGAACCGCATCGTGTACGGCGGCGTGTCGGACCATCCGCCCGCGAGGTCCAGCCGCAGCGGCGACCGCGCCCAGACGATCTGGTCCTCCTTCACTCCTACGGCGAGGCTGCGTCCGTCGCGGCGGCTCGGGCCGAACGAGATGGCCTCGACGTCCCGGGCGTCGCTCGTGCCGAGGCGGGCACGGACGTGAGCCCTGCGATAGCTCCGGAGCAGGGAGGAGTCGTCGGTGCGGGCGAGCAGCGCCTCCAGAGATGGTGCCTCGTCGATGCCGAACGTCTCGCGCACGTCCATAGCGCTGACGAGCCGCCAGCCAAGCCCGCTCTCGATAAGGCCACGCAAGTGCGCCTTCCGAAGGGCGATCCGCGCATCCTCGCGGGCGATGACGTCCGTCCGTCGGTTGATCTCCTCCAGCGACAGTTGCTTCGAGTTCCTGAAGCTTGCCGCCCATGCCGACGCGTCCGACGGCGCCTTCCAGTACCCGACGGTGAACTCCTCCGGCATTTCCGGGCAGAACAGGTGCGCCGCCAGGAGATCGGCCTTCGTCGGGACATCCCAGAGGTCCGCGGGCACGAGGCGCCGCGCGGCAAGCCACTCCACGAGCGGCGTCCCGCAGAAGATGGCGTCCTCGATACGCTCGTTCGGTGCGAACGTGTCGTCGATGCCGTAGGTTAGCCGGTACACGGCCCCGTCCACCGTCCGCTCGTCGAGGCAGATGCCGCGCGGCACCGGCTCGGCGCTTCGCCAGCCCTTGAGGCCGATGAAGACGTTGTCGCCCTCCGCCCGCTCCAACGATGCGTCGACGACCCCGTCGGCCACGACGGGAGCGCGGTTCGCGGAAGGCAGCCGGACGCCGGCGCTGTTGGCGACCATGACGTCGCCGCTTCGCTGCGGGCGGATCTCCTCGCCGTCCACGTCCGGCGACGCGGCGTAGAAGGGCGCAAGGTCGGCCGCCTGGAGGTCGAGGCAGACCCGGGGGAACTCGCGAAGCCCCCCGACGTGGAGGAACGTCGTCTTCCTCGCGAGCACGCCGCGCAGGGGAAACCGGTGCAACGTGCCGTAGATGCGCCCGACCAGGTCGTCGGCGCACCTAGACCTGCCGCCGATCCTCCTGCGGTACTCGTCCAGCCCAAGGGACGGCAGGCACGCCGTCATGAGCTCCAGGTACATGTCGAAGTGGGCGCGACCACCGCGGACGGCGTCGCCCACGCGCTGGCCGTCCGCGAGCGGCTCGTCGGCGAGGGAGGTGAGCGCCGAGGCGAAGGCGGGGCTCATCGATACGATGCCGATGTCGAGCGCGCACTCGGCCGTATCGCGGATGCGGGCGTTGGCGGCGAGGAACGCGGGGCTCGCCTTCTGGTGAAAGTCGAGGACATGCTCGCCGCGCGCGTCGAAGACGAAGACGCCGTGGTGAGCACCCTGCTCCGGCGGCGCGGCCTTGGCGAACCCGCAGATATCGCCCCGGTCCTCGGGCACGAACTCCGTGTCGAAGTCGATGATGACGTCGCCGGAGGTCATGATCACCTCGCCGTGGCGCCAGGGGTACTTCAGGAACAGCGCGAGCTCGAGGTCGAGGACAACGGGCGGGAAGATCGAGCTGCTGGCGACCGGTAGCGGCGCGAAGAGCTTCCCCTCGGGCGCGAAGCAGGGCATCCGCCGCGATTCCCCTCCGGCGTGGATGACCAGGACCCGGTGGTCGTCGAAGAACGCGCGGGGGTCGGCCGCGCCGAGGTCGTCGAGCAGGCGAAGGAGCGCCCACATCGTCCCGCCGCCGTTGCCGATCCGGCCGCCCGGAGGGTCCGCGACGACGCGAAAGTCGATCTCCCGCGGGTACAGACCGTGCTCGATCCGCCTCCCGATGAGACGGCGGAAGAGGTCCGCCTGTCGCTCGTCGGAGGTCGTGATGATGCATGTGTCGAAGAGCTGCATCTTCAGACCCTCGTGATCCGCGAGCGATGGAGAGAACGGCCTGGCGCTCTCGCGACTCCGCGGAAGACGTCCATCGTCGGCGCGATCAACGGAACCTCCTCAGCCCCAAGTACTGCAGGGCGAAGAGCGCAAGGAACCTTGGGTTGTGCTTGAGGTACCGGTACCGCAACCTCCGAGGCTCTTGGCACAGCCGGAAGAGCCATTCCAGGCCGGAGCGCTGCATCCAGGCAGGGGCTTGCCGCTTCGTGCCCGCGAGGAAGTCGAATGCCGCGCCGACGCCGACGAGGACGGCCCTCGTCCTCCCGCGATGCGCGCCCATCCAGCGCTCCTGCTTCGGGCAGCCGAGGCCGACGAAGAGGATTGTCGCGCGGGACGCGTTGATCTGGCCCACGACGTCCGCGTCCTCTTCCGGCGTCAATTGTCGGAACGGAGGCGACGAGGCGTACACGACGGCCAGCCGGGGGTAGCGCGCCCGCACCGCCGCGACGAGGCGGTCCAGCGTCTCCTGTGACCCGCCGTAGAAGCCGACGGGCACCCCAGCCTTCTCCGCGACCGCCAGCGTGTGTTCCGTCAAGCTCGGGCCATAGACCCGCGTCGCCATCCGGACGCCGAGGAGCCGCAGGCACCAGACGAGCGGCATTCCGTCGGGAGTGACGAGGTCCGCTCTCTCGACGACGTCTCGGAAGTCGGGCGCCTGGTACGCCTCCATGATCGCGTGCACGGGCGAGACGCAGACGTACCGGGATTCCGCCGCGCGCGCCCAGGTGACGAGCAACTGCACCGCGCCCGCATAGTCGATCGCGTCCACCCGCACGCCAAGAATGCGACGACTGGGGAAGCCATGCCTCGTTGGCGTCGCGCTCTTCGGGGAGGCCTCCCGCGTCCTCATGCGTGACCTCCTTCAGTGCCGGGAGGGCTCGTGCGCGCCGCTCCGATCCGCCGCGCGGCCTCGGACGAGCGCCGTCGATCCGGCGTCCGCTGCGAGTCTCACTGCTTCATCACCTGCCGGATGAGCAGGGCTACCGTGGCGATACTGCCGGCGGACGTCACCGCGTCGCCGTCGACGCACGCGATCCACCGGTTCGCCGATATCGGGTGCGGATCGACCGTGTGCATCCCCCACATGTTCCAGGTGTTGTTCTTGCCGCTGGAGCGCACGATCGGGCTCTCGGAGATCTCGCGCTCCTCGTAGTACGTCGGGGAGAGCCTGGTTATCTCGAAGACCCGCACCCGATTGCCGTAGCCGGGGCGGCAGGCCTGCGTGAGTCGGTACAGCCTTTCGCGCGATGCGCCGGCCTTCCCGCCAAGACGAGCGCGCCCGGAGCCAAGGACAGGCGTCGGCTGACCGAGTCGAGGCGCAGCGCCAGGCACGGGACGCGCCACAGAGGTCGGCCCATCGCCTGTCCCGTCCCCGCAGACGAGTAGCCGGCCGCCGGGCCGCGCTTGGCTCTTGTCCGTGCTGATCGGGTTCATGCTGTGCGGGTGCCACTGGCCAAACAGGCTGTCGGCGTAATACACTTGGAGCATGTCGTCGTAGTGGCCCCCGCGCGAGTCGCCGCAGACGAACGCCCACCATTTCCCTTCGTAGTACGCCAGCGATGGGTCCGCGTACATGCCCGGGAACAGGTTGCGCACGAAGACCCAGTCCGTTGGGAAGCGGGTTGCCTTGTAGAGACGGACGGCCCCGGACCCGTGCGCGTCGGGCGTCATGTAGAACTCGCCACTCCATTCGAACACGTACGGGTAGCCCAACTGGTACTTCTCGTCGAGGACGAGGCGCTCGTACTTCCAGTGGAGCCCGTCGGGACTCGTTGCCAGTCCAATGTCAGCACCCACTCCTGGCGCATCACGCATCACCTCGAAGAACATGTACCAGGTGCTGTCATGGTAGACCATGAACGGGTCGGCGACGTAGCGGGCCTTGACATCTGTCACCGCCCGGGCCGTGATGACGGGATTCACGATGGTGGGCGGCGACGAGAGGCGGAAAGGAGAAGGTCCCCCGTAGATGGCGATCGACCATCGATGATCGAACACGGCTGGGTGCTCCCAGTGACACCCGCCGGAGAGACCGACGACGACCGCGGACATGACGCGGAACCCGACAGCGGTTGCGATCCTGCCCGTCATGTGTTCCCCCCGAGTCCGCGCCGGCGCGTGCGACGAGGGCGCCTGATGGCCGGTCACCACCACGCGACGCCGTCGACGCACGCGATCCACCGGTAGTCCGACACCGCGTGGGGGTCCACCGTGTGCATGCCCCACTTGTTCCACGTGTTGGCCTTGCCGCTGGACCTCACGATGGGGCTTCCCGCGATCTCCCGCTCCGCGTAGTCCGTCGGGGAGATGCTCGTTATCTCGAACACCCGCACGCTATTTCCGTAGCTCGGGTAACAGCTCTGCGTGAGTCGGTAGAGCCTCTGGGGCGACGGGTCGACCTGCCCGGCCGAGCCAGCCCCCGCCGCCGGAGAAGCCGTTGTCAGCTGGCCACGTGCAGCCAGCCGGCTGCCGGCAGGGTCCGCCACGGAGGTCAGCAGCCCTGACGCTTCTGGGAGGACAAGAAGCCGGCCGCCGGGCCGCGCCTGGCGCTTGTCCGTGCTGATCGGGTTCATCGCGTGCGGGTACCACCGGCCCAAGAGGCTGTCAGCATAGTACACCTGCAACATCTCGTCGTAGTGACCCCCATGCGAGTCGCCGCAGACGAACGCCCACCACCTCCCTTCGTAGTACGCCAGCGACGGGTCCACGTACATGCCCGAGAACAGGTTGCGCACAAAGACCCAGTCCGTTGGGAAGCGAGTTGCCTTGTAGAGGCGGACGGCCCCGGACCCGTGCGCGTCGGGTGTCATGTAGAACTCGCCATTCCATTCGAACACGTACGGGTAACCCATCTGGAATTTCTCTTTCAGGACGACGTGCTCGTACCTCCAACGTAACCCATCCGAGCTCGTTGCCAGCCCGACCTCGGCAACGCCTGTCACATCGTTCAGGACTTCGAAGAACATGTACCAGGCTTCGTCGTGGTAGATCATGAACGGATCGGCGACGAAGCGCGCCTTGACGTCGGTCACCATTCGCGCGGTGATGACGGGGTTCACGATGGTTGGCGGCGACGTGATCTTGAAGGGGGAAGACCCCGCGTAGATGCCGATCGACCACTGGTGGAACACGGCGGCGGTGTCGGACACGCCCGGTTCGTTCGGTTCGACGGTCTGGTAACCGGCGACGCGCTCCCAGTGACACCCGCCGGAGAGACCGACGACGACCGCGGACATGACGCGGAACCCGACGGCGGTTGCGATCCTGCCCGTCATGTGCTCCCCCCGAGTCCGCGCGTGCGACGAGGGCGCCTGATCGCCCGTACCGGTCAGACAAATGCGACCAGGGCGAGCTCAGAGAACATCTCAGGCCAGTATTGCGCCAGTCTGTGGTGCAACGCCTTCCCAAGAGGCATCGGGCCAACCGGGTATCCAAGCTTCTCTATCCGTGAGAAGCCGCACCGTTCTGTAAGCATCGATGAGAGAGAACGATAGGTGAAGTAGTGCAAATGGCCTTCATCGTAGAGGTCCGCGGCGTCACCTGAGTATGCAATGAGACCCTCGTTCTTCGATGCTGTTGACGGGAATCGGCCCAAGGCTAACTTAATCCTTCGTGTATACTTGGCGATATTGGGTGTGTCAATGTACACAAATCCGCAGGGCTTCAGGAACGTCCTTATGCCTTGCATGGCTCGTATCGGGTCAACGAGATGCTCGATCAGCGCAAGCATGATCACAGCGTCGTACTTGCCCTGCTCTTCCATGGGAATGCGTTCCGCATCCATCTCCACAATCCGAAGCCTTGGATCACTGAGCCGCGTCTTCATGCCCTCGAGCCGACGCCTTGATATCTCACTGGCCGTATACGCACTGATTGGCAGGTCCGAGGCCAGCAGCGTCTTGGCAACACGCCCATCTCCCGCTGCAAGCTCCATGATGGCACCGCCAGCGAAATAGCGGGGTAGATACTCTATGAGAGCTTCGTAACGATTCCGGGGTGTCTTCGTGCGCTCCACTGATTCCATCGCCCCAGAAGCCGCTTCGTGCGAGTACTTCTTCTCGTAGTGCTCTCTCAGGTCGACCTCTGACATGCGACGGCGCTCCTCTTGCGATCATGGCACGGCTCAGTCAGCGCCGCCCGCACTCGCGCAGCGGCCCTCAGCAGATTGCCGGGATGCACCTCGCCTGCCTGCCTGCTCATCACTTCATCACCTGGATGATGAGGAGCGCAGTCGTCGCAAGGCTGCCGAGGAACGTCACCGCGTCGCGGACCGTCCCGCCCCAGTCCGTCTCCGGACGCATGCGCTTCGTGGGCACGATGATCGTGCTCCCGGGCGGCACGCGCGACCATCGGAACCACCCCTTCGGCTTCTCGACGCGGCCGCCGTACATGACGAGGCGCACGCGCCCCGCGTCGGCCGAGTCGAGGACGCCGCCCGCCTGATCGAGGTAGTACCCGATTCGCTCGCCGGGCACGTGCACCACGCTTGTCTCGAGCCCGACCGCGCCCTTGATCGTCACCGTCTGCGGGATTTTCGGCACGGCGATCTCGTCGCCCGGCCGCAGCATGAGGTTGTCGTACCCTCGCGGTCTCTTCCGCGCCGACTTGAGATTCACGGCGATCGAGCCGGTGCCAGGCCGGTTCACCGTCACCGCCTCCGAGTATGCTGCCAGCGTCAGCCCGCCCGCGCGCGCGAGCACGTCGACGATCCGATCCTCCTGCGTGCTGAGCTGATAGACGCCGGGGAACTGCACCTCCCCGGTCATCTGCACGAGCGCCGGATCGTGCCAGTCGGGCCGGCGCCGGACGGCCACGTGGTCGTTCGGCATGAGCGGCACCTGGGGCCAGCGCGTCCGGTTCGAGTCGTCCAGCGCCGCCGGCAGGATCACGCGGAGCGTATCGTTCATGATCTCGTCCTGCGTGAGGTACTGCCGGTAGATCGTCACTTCTCGGGTGTACGCGGCGGGCGTGATGCCGCCGGCGACGAAAAGGAGGTCGGCCAGGGTCATGTCCTGTCGGTAGGCGTAGACCCCGGGCTTGCGCACTTCGCCCTGGGTGCCCACCTGCTCGTCGGTCACGAACTCGCCGAGCGCCCGCACGACGAGTTCGTCGTACGGCTGAAGCCGCAGCGTGTCGGCCCGCGGATCGGCGAGCACGCCTTCGATGCTGATGGCGTGCACCTCGGTCGTGCCGTCCGGCCGGAGACGGATCACGTCGGCCCGCGGCAGATACGCCTGTTCCGTCGGCCCGTCGGCGAGGCGCAGGAGTGTCCGGACGGTCATGCCGCGCGTCCACGCGTAATCCTGGGGACGCATGACCTCGCCGCGGACCGTCACGGTGTAGCGCACTTCCTTGAGCGCCGCTCCCACGGTGAGGATGTCGCCGTCGT
>Ga0315279_10002270_pt1 | contig 29360 bp, 27 predicted proteins | sample YL17G06_20_MG_FD_203694 | JGI IMG/M metagenome (GOLD analysis project Ga0315279, IMG submission 203694) | Sediment microbial communities from Yellowstone Lake, YNP, Wyoming, USA - YL17G06_20 | ecosystem: Environmental > Aquatic > Freshwater > Lake > Sediment | place: USA: Wyoming | collected... | reverse complement strand
TGAAAATGTATGGGTCATGAGTCAGTTTAACTTATCAATCTTACATGGTTTTCAATCCCTATCATTAAGCCTGAAAGAGGTAGCCGCTCTACAGTTTTTCCGACATCCCCCTGTCCGCTCTGTGAGTCTTTGGATTTTTTCACAGCTTCTCAGTTATGGGAGCAAGTGGTCGATCCGACAGGAATACTTCCAAAGCTTTATGAAGCGGATCGTTGAAGACCTTATGGGCAACGTTCCTTATCGCCTAAGTCAGCCTTTTAGAAGCCATCCATCTCATGTAGAGTGCACCATGAGGTAACCGCTATAAAGCTTTTCCAGTACCCCTGCCGGATCTCCAAAAACCCCGTAACTGAGGGATTTCCCTCTTTGTTTATTTCTTCCCGAAAGCGTGATTTTTATATTTTCTCCTTCGATAAAACATTTCAAGCAATTATCGATAAGACAAATTACATATTCACCTTTAAATGTATGGATGTTATGAAAAAAAGGGGAGGGTTATAGTCAACCCCTTGCTTTTGAGAGAGTAACGATGGTTGCTAAATAATCATTTTTTGAGACAAAAAAGGCCACTTTTCCTCCTACCATAAAATTTCAATTTTTAACCAAACCTTTAGAAATCAAAGAGTTCGAAGATCTTGCCTCTTTTGGCACCCAAATTGCTTTACATAAAGCATAACTAAATCTTTCTAAATTATCCGATAAAGCCAAACTACGAGTAATCGTGGGACGGAAAGCCACGGGTCCCTGGTTTCAAGGATAGCCGGGTTACCGAAGAAGAAGAAATTTTATGCAGCCCGTGGCCTATATTGACGCGGGCTTTTTTTTAAAGATGGTTAATCGCGTATGATGCAATTTGATACCAACGTGAAAATTGAAAGAAAAGGGTTGAGGCCCGAAAACCGGCGGAGGAAGTATAACCGAACCGGGTTTATCGGAGATCTCCCTTCTCCTATCGGGCCTCTTCCCTCTCTCTTAGAACTTAAATTTCACATCTATGAATAGCCCCATTTTCCAGTTTACACTTTTTCTTTCAACCGTTTCTTCATATTTTTTCCGCCTATGATAATGAAAGTGAAAACAAACCGTATGACTGCATGGACAGGGGTAAAACCTCCCATTTTTATCTAAGCAAGTTCCTTGCCAAGGGCTGAAATTTTGTTGAATTTTATAAGCAGCTGGAATTAAAGAATTATTTAAAATTCGGTCAACTTTGTAAAGGACAAAATTCAAGGTCAAATTGCCTATATTTTTGATAGTTGCCTATTTTTATGGGCACCTCCCGATAAAAACCGCTATGGGGGAGATTAGGGAATTAGGGAATTAGCGGATTAGGGGATTAATGATGCGGAAAACTTCTTAGGAATCCATCCCATCACTGGCATAAGTAGTGTAAGAGAGGTCAATAAACACAAAAGGGAACAGCCCGGTTGCTTTTGAATAAAATAGGAACTCGTGTAAAATATCAAAAAGCAAGACCTCAATTATCTTAGAGCGGTCCCCAGTTCCCTTACACGCCAACAAACCTACTGCCCTGTCCCACTTAATGAAATGTCAATCGTTGGCGTATCGGGATCATTCGAGCTCACCTCCAAGTTGGCTGTCTCAAATCCTGCAGATTTCGGCGTAAATAGGACCTTCAAAGTATAACTCTTTTTGCCTTTTATGGTGACACTACTGCTCCCCTGGATGCTAAAATCTGTCCCCTCTAACCCGAAAAGCGTTATCACAAGATCTCCTGTACCATTGTTCGCAATCTTTAATGTCTTCGTCACTTTCTTCCCTACCTTCGCACTACCAAATTCAATGGAAGTCTGAGCAACTGAAATATCAGGGGTCTTCAACGCAAAACTCGCTGTTACAGTAATTGCAGCATCAACTGTGACCGTGCATGTCTTCGTCCCTGAACAACCCCCACCCGACCATCCAGTAAACGCAGAGTTCGCATCGGCCTTGGCTGTCAGCTTCACTTTCTGAACCTTCGAGTAGGTCTCACTACAATCATCCCCACAACTGATACCTGCTGGACTACTGGTCACTGTTCCAGTTCCGGTCCCTGACTTAACTACGGTAAGAGTATTTCCTGCGGCTTGAAGATCAAAAGTGGCGGTCACACTCATTGCAGCATTCATGGTTACGGTGCATGTCCCAGTTCCTGAACATGCCCCTGACCAGCCCCCAAAGGTCGAACCGGATGCTGGCCTGGCAGTCAATGTGACACTGGTTCCCTGATTGTAGGTCTCACTGCAATCATCCCCACAATTGATACCTGCTGGACTGCTGGTTACTGTGCCAGTTCCGGCTCCAGACTTTGATACGGTGAGCGAAGGCGCAGTGGAACCCGTACCATTTAGCGTCACGGTGACTGGGTTTTCGTCCGGATCGTTGGATGGAATGTTAGAATTGTTCGAAAAATTGCCCGATGTAGTGGGGGCAAATCGATACATCACTGTGCATGTTGCATTGGGAGCAATAGTTTGCCCTGAGCAGTTGTCCTGTATTTTGCTGAAGGGCTGACCTGGTTGCGTAATAGCGCCAACAACCAAGTTCGCATTTCCATCGTTCTTTATGGTCACTGTCTGGTCCGATGCAGCTCCGGTGTTTACACTGCCAAAAGGTACGGGATTAGGTGTAACCGAAATGTCCGGATAACCAAATGGCCCCTGTCCGGAACGTACTGGCCACACGCGGACGTGGGAGGACTTATAGTAGTCGCGCACGATGCCATACCACATAGCGACGACCCACGCGGTACCGGTAATGTAGGCATACGTCGTGGACGACCAGTAGTAATCGTACCGCACATTCTGGAAAGGATGGGAAACCGGTAACGCCGGATCCCATTTTGAGTGATCGATCAAGCTGAAAAGCTCTTTCCTGTTAGGAAGACGCCAGTCGTGATAGCCACCCAAGCCTGCCCCGCTATTTATCGACTTCACATAATCCAGGGCTTCCTGCCAGGTTTTGGCTCCTCCCGCCAGATTGGCGTTCTTCGCCCACATCAGGCCCGTCAGGTTGTCTGTGACCGTTCCATCACCATGATCCGTGAATCTCTGAGGCGGCCACGCTACCCCTTTTTCAAGGGCGCCGTCATCTCCCGTGGCATAGCTTGTGGTTTGCCCTGTCTTCCAAATGTCCGAAGGAACAAATGTCCCAGACTGTCCGGAACGTACTGGCCACACGTAGTAGCCGTAGGACTTACTGTAGCCGTACACGTCTCCATTCCACACACTGACGACCCACGCGTTATCGGTATTGACGGCATCCGTCGTGGACGACCAGTAGTAATTGGACTGCACATTGCTGAACCCCTGGCTGTTAAGCCAGGCGGTATCGGCCTCTCCGGAGTTGATCAGGCTCTCCAATTCATTGACGTTAGGGAGCCGCCAGTCATGGTATCCGCACAACCCTGACCCAGAGTTCATCGACGTCACATAATCCAGGGCTCCCTGCCACGATCTTTTCCCGCCCGCCAGGTTGGCATTCTTCGCCCACATCAAACCCGTGAGATTGTCGGTTACGCAATCGCCGCTCACGGTGAACCTCAGATCAGGCCATTCGACCCCCACCTGCAGCTCACCATCCTGCCCCGTGCCGGTACAAGAAATCTCGGTTCCCGATGAGTCGTAGCACTTACTCTGGCCGGTCCAGGGAAGGCTGATCACCCCCTGAGTTTGCCCTTCATAAGCAAGAAGCAAAAAACCTAAATTGATAAATACGAACAATGCCAGATAAATCGGTTTTTTAAACATAGCTCCCTCAATTTTTGTCCCATTGGGGTTGCTTTACTAACATCTTCATTTTTATTTTAGAAAAATAGGATGTCCCTTCGTCCACAGACTTTGCCTGGCGCACTAAGAACTCGCTTTGGGATGAATTGAAAGTATAAAAACGGAAGTTGAATGTCAAGAACAAAAATGCCGTCGATGATGACCGATTCAAATCAAGCATCTTTTACATAAATGTCCACCTGCAGATTACAGGAAGAAGTCAACGCGTCGTTTCAAACAATTTGTCTTGTCAAGTTCCACAACAGGATTTCCCTCCCCTCGTAAATATACCAAAGCAAATTCCTTGCCAAAGGGTGAATTTTTCCTCAATTTTATAACCAACCAGAATCAAAAGACTATTTCAATTTTGGGTGATTTGGCGATATGGAAAATCGGGGGGCAAATTGCCTATATTCTTGATAGTTGCCTATTTTTATGTGCACCTCACGATAAAAACCACTTCAAGGGGGAGATACGAAGATTACGCGATAAAGGATGTAAATAACTTCTTAGGAATCCATCCCATCACTGGCATAAGTTGTCCAATAGTGGTGGTCAGAGGGTCAGGCCTTTAATCTTGAATAAGATAAGACCTGATGTGAAATATTAAAAAACAAGACCCCAATCACTTAAGGCACACTGATATTGTAAAGTGTATAATTTAGCTTTGGCCCCAACTCTCCTCAAGTCTTTCCAAGTCTCCAAGATAATCTTCGAGTGAAGACTCGGATGCAACTTTTCAATCCGATGATTTTGGGTGCCTATCATTTAGGTGCCAACCTTATCGAAATTATCTCCCCATTAGAAATTTATTAAATTAAAAAATCCATTAAAATTTGGTAAGTTACCAAAATTATAGATCATGGACGATCATAACGGGAACAACTTAATAACGCAATCTCCATGCCTTTTTCTCCATTTTTATAAAGAAATCCCTGGCCAAAAATATTTCAAAATTCCCCCCTCACCCTTCCCCTCTCCCCCATGAGACTGTGTCGTAATGATGAGGGAGGGTGGATTCCGGCGGAATCCCGCCGTGGCGGGATCAGGCTCCTCAGTTTTGGAATAATGTGTTGGAAAGGATTATCGGTGGGGTGTCCCGCTCTTGGTTTTTATGGAGCCCCACGGGCAGAGCCCGTGGTACCCCCATGTAATACCCTCCTACGCCAAGGCTTCGGAGGGTTATCCGCCAGCGGCGACATCCGTCGGAGCATTAATAATGCGGCACATGAATGATTCAACCGAGGCTTACGCACTCATCCACGGGCAGAGCCCTTCGTCTTCTGCGTAGGCGGATAAACTTATCGATCGGTAAATTTGTCTTGACACGAGAGCCCGCCTATGTTAATTACCGGTAGGTAAACAAAATCGGAGGAAGGGGAAATGAAAGAAACCAGGGCAAAGCCTACCGCGTCAGATGTGGCCGTCCGTGACCGACTTCTCGCAGGCGCCGCAGATCTCTTTACCCGAAAGGGCTATAATGGGACAACGGTCCGTGAGATTGTGGCCTTCGCCGGGGTCACCAAACCGGTCCTCTATTACTACTTCCAGAACAAGGAAGGAATCTATATCGAGTTGATCCGGGCGGCTTTTGCAAAATTTGATGCCCTCCTGGATGAAACCCGTAAGGAGCGAGGAAAATCGATTGAGAGATTGCTTCGATTCTCTGATCGGGTATTCGCCCTTTTTATGGAAAACATAAAGGTGGCAAGGCTCATGTACTCGATCTATTATGGGCCCCCTCAGGGGGCGCCATTTTTTGACTTTGACGCCCTTCATCTCCGTCTCCAAGAGGCTGTCAGGTCTTTGATTAGGAAGGGAATCCGGCAGGGAGAATTACCAAAAGGAAATGTGGAGGACAGGGTGTGGATCATTCTTGGAGCCGTAAACATGGCCATGGAGGTTAATCTCTCTCATCCGGAAAGGGCCATAGATCGGAAAGGATTTGTCCGGATTCTTAATCTCATCTTACGGGGATTTCAACAGGAGGGAAGAAGAAGATGATCCGTTCTATCTCCGGAGTTTGGCTGCTCATGCTATGGATCGGCTTGTCAGGATGCTCTGGCAAGGGAGAAAGCAAGGACCCAGGCGGAAAGACCACGGGCCGTCCACCTGTGGCGGTGGAGGTGATCAAAGCGGCCATTGCAGACGTCACAGAGGGCATTGATGTCGTGGGATCACTCTCTCCCAAATTCGGGGCAGATGTCAAATCCGAGTATTCAGGAATCGTCACCGAAGTGTATGTGAACGAGTGGGTCAGGGTGAAGAAAGGAGCCCCTCTGGCAAAGATCGATACCCGTGAAATGGAGACCCTCTTCCAGAAGGCCAAAGCAGCAGTGGAGATGAACAAGGCCAATCTTCTGCAAGCAGAGGTAGCAGGAAACCGAACCAATCGAGAATATGACCGCCTGCTCAAGCTCAAGGAGGTGGGGCTTGTGACCCAACAGAACCTCGATGATGGCCTGACCGAGAAAGAGGCAGCGGCTGCTCGGATCGGAGCAGCCAAAGCCCAATTGAGGGCCGCGGAGGAGGATCTCCAGTACACCCAGACACGTCTTTCGAAGACCACTATCCATTCGCCCATCGATGGGGTGGTCTCGTTCCGGGGTGTCAATGTGGGAGATATGGTCGGAGAGATGGGTTCGCAAAAGATCATGTTTAAAATCATTGATACCCGCATCTTGGACCTGACGGTGACCGTTCCATCCGTCGAGATGAGTATGGTCCGTGTGGGTCTTCCGGTCACCTTTTCAACGGATGCCATTTCCGGGACGAACTTTACAGGAAAGGTGATGTTTATCAATCCTGTGGTGAATGAAGCGGATCGGTCGGTCAGGGTGATTGCCGAGGTCGAAAATGTTTCGGAGCAATTGAAGGGTGGCCTCTATGTAAAGGGCCGGATCATCACAGGAAAGCGAACGGGCATTCTCAGGATTCCCCGGGTCGCCCTTCTCTCTTGGGACGTAGCCGGAAAAAAAGGAGACCTCTTCGCGGTGAAGGGAGAATTTGTAAATCGGCGAACCGTCCAGACGGGAAACGCCATGGGAGACTTTGTGGAGGTGACCTCAGGGCTTGCCCCAGGCGACCCGGTTGTCGTCCGTGGTGGATTCAACCTGAAAGACGGCGATCGGGTGAATGTCACCCAGGGCAATGGTGGTTGAAATGGAAGCAAGGAGAATGTTCCTTTCTGACCTTTCGATCAAACGGCCCATCTTCGCCTCGGTGATGATGCTGGCCTTGGTGATCCTGGGGATTTTCTCTTACCGTCGCCTCGCCATCGACATGTTCCCCGATGTGGAGATTCCGGTTCTCTCCATCATTACGAAATACCCGGGTGCCTCTCCGGAGACGGTAGAACGGGAGGTATCGAAGCGCATCGAGGAGGCCGTCAATCCAATCTCGGGTGTCAAGCATGTGATATCTACCTCTCGCGAAAGTGTCTCGACGGTCGTTGTCGAATTCAATCTGGAGGTGAAAATTAATGAGGCCTCCCAGGAGGCACGTGCCAAGATCAATGCCATCCGGGGTGATCTGCCACAGGAGATTGAAGAACCCATCATCCAGAAGCTTGATTTCTCTGCGATGCCAATCATCTCTCTGGCCGTCCGTTCGGAGGTCCTCTCTCCCAAGGACCTGACCACCTTGGTCGAGAAGAAGGTCAAGCGCCGTTTCGAAAACATTTCCGGCGTGGGAAAGGTTGACCTGGTCGGCCAATCGAAGCGGGAAGTGAACATCAACATTAATCCGTCCCGACTGGATGCGCTCGGAATGGGCGTGGATGAGGTGATAGCAGGCCTACAGTCAGAAAATGTCAACACCCCCCTCGGCAGGCTGAACCGTAACAATTCCGAATACCCGCTGCGGGTTTCGGGAAAACCGGAAATAGTGGATCAATTCAAAACGATGGTCATCGGCCAGCGCAATGGCCGCCCCGTCATGCTATCAGAGGTGGCCGAAATCAAGGACGGCATTGAAGAGCAACGGTCTCTGGCTTTTGTGAACGGTGTGCAGGCGGTTTCACTGGACATCCTCAAGCAGTCTGGGGCCAATACCGTCGGGGTGGTGGACATGGTGAAGAAGGAGATAGAAAGGACTCAGAAGAACCTGCCGCCGGGGACGAAAATTGAAATGGTCCGCGACGGTTCGCTCATGATCAGGGACTCTGTCCGGGACGTTCAGGAAACGATCATCCTCGGCGGGATTTTGACCATTCTGATCGTCTTCTGTTTCCTCAATTCCTGGCGCTCCACGGTCATCACGGGGCTGACGCTCCCCATCTCCGTGATCTCCTCTTTTATCGTGATGAATTTCCTCGGAATGACGCTCAATGTGATGACGCTAATGGCCCTCTCCCTGGCCATCGGACTGCTCATCGATGACGCCATTGTCGTCCGGGAAAACATCGTTCGCCATCTTGAGCGCGGACAGGACCACCTTATGGCTGCCCGGGAAGGGACAAGTGAAATCGGGTTGGCCGTCCTGGCGACCACATTCTCCATCATAGCGGTCTTCATTCCGGTAGCGTTCATGAAGGGGATCGTTGGCCGTTTCTTCTTTCAGTTCGGCATCACGGTCACCTTTGCAGTTCTCATTTCCTTGTTCGTCTCGTTCACCTTAGATCCGATGCTTTCCTCCCGATGGTATGACCCGGATATCGAACGAAAGGGAAAAAGACACCTCGTGGCCCGGATTCTTGATCGCTTCAATGCCTGGTTCGATCAAACAGCAGATCGCTACCGCGTCGTGATTGCATGGGCCTTGAAGCATCGAAAAATAACCCTCCTCATTGCTCTCATCTGTCTCTTCGGAGGTCTGGCTGTCTTCTTTTCCCTCCAGAGCGAGTTCTTTCCCGGGTACGACCAGGGAGAATTTGAAGTAAACTTCACGACTGCCCCGGATGCCTCCGTGGATGAGACGAGGGGAAGAGTCCGTGCTGTTTTGACTTCTCTGAAAGGAATCCCCGAGATTCAACATACCTATGCCACGATTGGCGCAGGCGACCAGGGAACCGTTCGTGATGCGAAGGTTTATGTCAAGCTGGTAGACCGCAAGGCGAGGAAGCGTCTACAGAGGGCTATCCAAGAGGAGGCCCGTGGCCGTCTCCAGAAAATTCCCGGCATCCTGCCCTTCATCACGGAGGCAGGGAGGATGGACACTCAAAAACCCCTTCTCGTTAATGTTCGGGGTGATGATATTTCCCTTCTCAAAAAGTATGCTGCTGCATTAAAAGAGAGGATGTACCAGATTCCGGGCATCGTCGACATCGAAGTCACCCTGGAACAGGACATCCCGGAGTACCGTTTGGCCGTCGACCGGGAGCGGGCGGTTGACGTCGGAATCACGACGGCCCACATCGTACGGACGGTAGGCACATTGGTGGGTGGGCAAACGGTCACCACCTACGAAGACGAGGATGGCGACGCGGTAAACGTTCGCGTCAGACTTCCAAACGCTCTCAGGCAAGATCCATCCCATGTTGAAAAGCTCAGACTGGCCGTTCAAAAATCGGGCAATAGTCCTGCACTCATTCCGCTTGGCGAACTGGTCTCCTTCTCGATCAAACCGACTCCTTCGGAGATCGACCGGCAGGACCTGACTCGCCAGGTCTTGATTTCAGCGAACCTCGACCGTCTGCCCCTCGGTACAGCCCTGGAAAAGGTGGGCCAGGCCGCCTCACAAATCCATCTGGCGCCGGGATACCAAGTGGTGTTTTCCGGAGAAGCCGAACAGATGGCAGAGTCGTTCGGATACATGGCGGAAGCTCTCATCCTTGCCATCCTTCTTGTTTATCTTATCCTGGCAGCCCAGTTCGAATCATTTATCGACCCTCTCTCGATCATGCTTTCTCTGCCTCTTTCCCTCATCGGAATGGCAGGCATGCTTCTCGCCACAGGAGATACGATCAATATCATGTCTCTCATCGGCCTCATCATGCTGATGGGACTGGTGACCAAGAATGCTATCCTGCTCGTCGACTTCACCAAGGTTCTTCGCTCTCGTGGGATGGAACGGACGGAGGCAATTATCACAGCTGGCCGGACGAGGTTGCGGCCGATCATGATGACCACCCTCGCGATGATCTTCGGAATGATCCCCCTTGCCCTCGCCCTCGGGGCTGGCGCAGAGATGCGGGCTCCCATGGCAAGGGCCGTCATCGGCGGACTGATCACTTCGACCTTCCTCACCTTGCTCGTTGTGCCGGTTATGTACTCGGTTCTTGACGATTTTGGCGGGTGGATCCGCCGTCGCTGGAAAGGCAAACCCCATTAGAAATGACGGGGCTTTTACCCCGCCCTTTCTATCAAGGAATGAAATTTACATCAATGGCATCCCCGCCATAAATGGTGGGGCTTTCTAACGGGGTAAAAAGGAGGTTTAAGGAATGAAGAGAACCATTACCATCTCAACTTGGGGGAGGCGCCTCCTCTTCATCACCGCCCTCCTCCTGATCAGCTCCCTGGGCACCTTTCCCTTCCCCGTAGCCATGGGAGAAGAAAAAGGGGGACAGATTTTGACGCTGGAAGAGATTCTTCAAATCACAGCAGAAAAAAACAGAGACATTCAGAAGGCTCGTGAATACCGGAACCTGATAAAAGGCCGATACGTTGAGGAACGCGCAGCCACCCTGCCCCAGTTTATCATCACAGCCCATGCCTCCCACTCGAGGGACGAAAGCCAGAAAGCTTTTGGGATAGGCTTCCCTTTGCGGAGCAACACCCGCTCTGTTGAACTGGGACTCTCACAGGCTCTTTTTACATGGGGGCAGGTTGGTGCTGCCATCCGTGCCGCAAAGGTTGGGATGGCAACAGCCGACGACCAGTTACGAATCTTTCAACAGGCTGCGTTCCGGGATGTCTCCGCATCCTTCTACGATATTCTCTTAGCAAGGGATCTGAATGCGATTACGATCCAAAATTTGGAACAGAAGATCCGTCACCACGATGAGGCAAAGAAAAAGTATTCTGCAGGAGTGGCCACCGATTACGATGTTCTGGTCGGAAGGGTGGCGGTCGAGAATGCAAGACCCGATGTGATCCGAACGGAAAACCTCATCCGTATCTCGAGGGAAAACCTCCAGTTTCTTCTGGGCTTTGAGCAGGAAGTGGATGTCAAGGGTAGTCTGGAAGCCACCATTGCATCTTATCCAGAGTATGAGACCGCAGTGGAGCTGGCAATGAAAAACCGGCCGGAGCTCTCTGACCTTCGACACCGGATAGAGGTGGCGAATGAATTGGTGAAGATCGCCAATGCGGGAGACAAACCGCGCCTCGATCTTAAGGCGGGATACGGTTTTCGGGACCTTGACGTAGGCCAGGACCATCATGCGAACGGTTCTGCTTGGTCGGCAGGTCTCTTTGTCACCTACCCTATCTTTGATGGCCTGCGCACGCGCGGAAGGGTTTCCCAGGCCAGAAGCAATGTTGCAACGCTTAAAATTGAGGAAGCCAAACTACTCGACTCCATCAAACTGGAAGTGCGCGATGCATGCAACGCTGTGAGAGAAGCAGGGGAGATTGTGAAAGCCCTTTCCAGCACTGTCGGACAAGCTGAACGGCTTCTTTATATGGCTGAAAAGGGGTATGAATACGGAGTCAAAACCAAACTGGATGTGGATGATGCAGGATTAAATCTCGTGCAGGCAAAGGGGAATCTCGCACGGGCAAAACGAGATTATCTTGTGGCCTCTGTCAACCTCGAAAGGGCGAAAGGAGCGCTCGGGGAAAGGGAAGAAACCCCGAGTTCAAAGCTCAAAGCTCAAAGATAAAGCAGACAGGGACCTCCCTTTCTGCAAAAAAGTAGAGGCGATCACACAGGCTCGCACCTTCAAAAAAACAAATTTTACATGATAGTTTTATCACCCACGAACCACAGAAATGGAAAATCCCCCCCACCCCCCCTTAGTAAGGGGGGGGTGGGGGGGATTTTCAGTAAAGGGGCGTTGGCGGAATTTAAAATTTGAATTTTGAAATTTGAAATTGAAGTCCTACGGAAACATCCTTCCCATCGATCGTTCCAACTGCGCCTTGGCGACGTTGAAATCGCTCAATGCCCCATAATAATTGGTTTGGGCCTGGCCCAGTAAAGTAACGGCAATGATCACATCGGTTTGTGTCGCCACCTGGTATTTATATCTCTCTTCGTTCATCCTTAAATTTTCTTCAGCCTGCTCAGTTGCCTTCTCCGCAACTTTTATATTCTTTTCGGCCACCCCCACATTAAGATAGTCATCCTTCACTTCTAATGTAATTGAATCGATGAGCTGAGTTTTCAAATCTTCGGCCTGGGTGACCTTCACCTTGCTCTCCCCCACTTGGTAGGCAACCTTTCCCCAGTCGCCAAAGGTCATGGTCACAAGACCTCCGATATTCCAATTCCACGGCTCCTTAAATCTTGTGCCATCCACCCAGGGGTCATCGCCGAACCGGGAATAGGTTCCAGAAAGGCCTACGGTTGGGAAAAATGAACTCTTTGCAATCTTGACACCCTCCTTGGCTTGACTGATATTCAACTCGGCACTCTTTATCTCCGGTCTCTGCCGGAAGGCCTCTCCAAGACAATCTTCGAATCGAAGATCAGAAGGTTTATATTCGAGGATATCGACCACACTCAAAGGTTCATTGATATCCCTTCTGAGCAATATATTGAATGCCGCCTTGGCCGTTGCCACCTCATTCTCCGCCTTAACTTGTCCCTGAATAGCATTGGCCAAACTCACCTCTCCCTGAAGGACGTCATTTTTTGGAACAATTCCAACTTCAAAGAAGGCCTTCGTCACTTCCAGTTGGGCCGCGAATTGTTTCACCTGCTGTTGGGCTACGATCAGGAATTTCTCGGCCCTTAAAATAATCAAGTACCCCACGCGTACTTGAAGGACGATATCCCTTTTCACCGTCTCGACATTCGTCTTTGAAAGATCCACCCCTAACGCTTCTAAACGGTAATTGGCGGAAATCAAACCCCCTGCATAGAGAGGCTGGTTGATGGTGGTGCTGAAATTATAGTTATCTGCTGTCCCAGTCGGAACCTGTACCTGTGTAAGGTCTACAGACGTTCCAGAAATTTTAGGGCGAATAGTTGTGGCACGGGGTGTCTCATTGAGGCGCGTATAAGAATATTGTCCTGTCCATCTCGGCAGAAAACCGGTCATTGCTGCCTTTCGCCTGAATTCAGACCCTGCAACCCCCTCTATGGCGGAGTGGAGCTTCAAATTTCGCTCCAGGGCAATTTTTATGCTCTCTTCAAGGGTCAGAGGTTTCTGAGGCTCTTGCGCCAACACAGAACCTCCGAAGAGAAAAATAAGCAAGATGAACCCAATGAGCCATCTCATTCTCATTAATCTATCTCCTCCTTTCCATTCGCTGAGTTCCTCCTAAAAACATCTCCGAAATCGTGTCCTTCTTTCAAATGAGTCGTCCTTCATCATCTTTTCAAAACGATCCCTCATTCGGGGAATGAAACGCTCGCGATGAATTAAATGGGGTTTCGGAAATACCTATTCATTATGTAAACCAAGATTCATTCTTAAAACAAAGAAAAGAAGTTGTCAATTTAAAATTGAATCATGTCCCCTGTTCTCTTCCTCTCTCCATCTCCATTAGACTGAACTCCTCTTCTGGGGGATCCGGATCTTTCCTTTCTCAATCAGATGGATGATCTTCCATCCTTTTCCGATCAACTTTCCAGCCTGCCAAAGGGGGTGAGGAGATAAAATTAACTCGGCTTCTCCAATAATTTTTTTAAACGATGGGCATCTTCATACATACTGATATTGTTAAACATCAGGTAGGCTTGAGGGTGGGTTTTCCCCATCTCAACTAATTCCTTCATTTCTGCCTCTGAATAAGTATAACGATAACCCATTCTCCGGTGTAATCGAAGATAAAGGAGGTCTCCTCGAATCGATTTACCTTCAAACGGGTCAAGGCAGGGGTTGATCGCCAACTCCATGCAAAGCCTCTCCACCTCCTCCCTCTCACTCCCCCGTCGAGGGGGAGGGAGGATTCTGAGATCTCGTGTCCGCCACAGGGATTATTTAAAAAAGCTTCAACTGATCTTTCAACTCTTCCTTTCCCTCTCTTCCGGGAAACAGGGTGATTTTCCCATAAACACCGTCATGGCCGGGAATGATGGAAACTTTTCCTTGCCTCATCCGGACGATCCCCTCCAGAATCTTTGGCGGAACAAAGGATGCCAATTCATCAGGAGTGGCATCGAGGAGAATCTGAAATTCAGAACCTCCTCTTTCTACCAATCTCTCATACTCCATTTCCACCGCCTTCGTCCCAACTCGAACACCCAATGCCTCGGCAATGACCTCCTCCAAAGGAATGAGGTGGATGGAAGGGATCGCATTCTTCGGGATAAAGCCTTCAGGTCGGTCAGCAAGTTCCTCAACCCGATGTATCACCCCTACCGTCAGTTTTTTATGGCAGTTCGGACAGAGGTACTGATTGGCCTTCGTTTGAGACGGGGAGCTGATCACTCCACACTGTCGATGGCCATCGTAATGATACTTCCCTTCTTCCGGAAAGAATTCGATGGTGAAGAGAAGCTTCTTCCGGTCCTTTTTCCGAATCGTCTCAATGATCTCTTTATAATCCAATGCACAATCGAAGGCATTCGCCTCCCTTCCCAATCGGTTCGGTGAATGGGCATCGGAATTGGAGATAAGGGTGATCCGATCGAGGGCCGAGAGCCTCCAGTTCATCTCCGGATCAGAGGAGAGGCCCGTCTCAATGGCATGAATGTAAGGAGACATCTCTCCGAAACATTCTTCGATCGAATCGAACCCTGAATTGGCTCCGAAGATCGAAAACCAGGGAGTCCAAGCGTGGGCAGGGATGATCAGACAATCCGGTGAGATATCGAGAATCATCTTCAGCAAATCTTTCGCAGTAAAACTAAAAATGGGTCTTCCATCCGAGGAGAGTTTTCCAAGGTTTCCAAATTTAGAACGAATGGCTTCTGCGACTTCAAAACTGGGGGCAAAAATGAGATTGTGAATCCGTCTCACCTTTCCACCTTGGGTGTAGATGTTGCACACCTCCGTCGTCAAAATATAACGGATTCCCTGATCTCCTTTCTTTAATTGAAAAAGGCCGTTGCCCAGGGATTCTAATTTCGATCGTAACTCTGCGAAATAGGTGGGATGGGTGAAGTCTCCCGTGCCCAGAAGGGAAACCCCCTTCTTCTTCGCCCATCGGGCAAGGGTCTCCACCTCCATCTCCTTGCTGGTGGCCCGACTGTACTTGGAATGAAGATGAAAATCAGCAATGAACCGCATGACACCCCAAAAATTTCAAATGTCAAAGTTCAAATGTAAAGATAAAGGCTGAGGTTTTCGCACTTCGTGCAGGTTAAGGTTTAGACTGAGGTTAAGTTTTTTCTCAACCTTAGCCTTAGCCTCAACCTTAGATTTCCTTAACCTTAGCTTGGACTTTGACATTTGACATTAAACTGTCTTAGCCTTTGAATGGCGTCCACCTTTTCTCGATCCCCTACCCGAGCTCCTTCGATCGCTCTTTTCAATACCTCGATCGTCGTATCATAGGCTCCCCGATCCACCGGATAGGGATGACCATCCTTTCCTCCGTGGGCAAAACTGAATCGAGTGGGGTCTCTGAAACTCGGCCTGGTCCCGTGGATCAACTCAGAAATCAGACTTAATGCCCGAAGGCTTTTCGGGCCGACCCCCCGGATTCCCAGAAGTTCCTCAAAATTCTTCGGTGAATGCTCATAGATTTGGAGAAAGATCTTCTCCAATCTCTCCAAATGGATCTCTTCCATTGGGATGGAATGCTCCCTCGGTAGATAAAGTTCCGTTGCTCTCTTCCCCTCGTTGATCAGAAACTCCGGTCTCTCTTGAGAAAGTTCTGTGATGGCCTGTCGGACCTTCTCACTCTCCAAGGCAACCAGATTCAGTCCTCCATCTCTTTGATCACAACAGACGGCCCAGTGCGGCTCACAGACAAAATCCCTCACCCCTGTGCTCAGCCAATGGTACCTTCGGGCGTATCTCGTCTTCTCATTCATGCCCTGCTGGATCACTGCCCAGTTTCCCTTATTCGTAAAAAAGAAACAGTGGTGATAGATCTGATATCCATCCTGCACCGCTGCGCTATCCACCTTTGCGGACATTCGGCTCGCATAGATGAAGGATGTTCCATCGATCGATCTCCGATCGCATACCCCCTCGATCTCCTGTGGAGTTCTTCTGGAAGCCCTTCCTTTTCCGCCTGCAATATAGAACCCCAATTCCTCCTCCATCCCTCTGATACCTTCTTTCAGCGCACCGCAGACCGTTGTCGTCACTCCACTGGAATGCCAATCGAAGCCTAAGACACAGCCGAAGGCTTGAAACCAGAAAGGATCGGAAAGCCGGAGGAGCACCTCCTCAACTCCATAGGCGTCAATGATGAAAAGAATGATCTCCCTCGAAAGTTGCTTCATCCTCTGAAAAAGCCATGAAGGTGCCTTACCATAATGAAGTGGAAGATGTGCAATTCCGGTTCTCATTTCGCTATCCCTTAGGATCACCTTTCCTCAGAATGACCCTTAAAGCAGATGTAAGTTCCCAATTCTCACCCTCCGGAGTCCCTCCTCTTCAGCCACCTCCTTGCAACGAAAGGCCAATTTTCTTGAGGTCGTGGGAAGGTCTTTAAAAAAGAACTGTGGATAAAAAGCTAACAGGGCATAGGGGAGTTCTGGACCGAAGGAGGCGATCCACTTTGAGATATCCCGAACCTCCTCCTCATCAATATAACCTGGAACGAGGAGGGTGCTGGCGATGAGGAGGGGTGGGTTCGGTCTTTCTTTTACCCTTCGGGCGACACGCTCAAAATTCTCTTTTGTCCTTTTATTGGAGATACCACAAAGTGCCATATGAAGAGAATCGTTCCAAGCCTTGATGTCAAATTTGATACATCCACCCGATGTCAAAGAAAGGTCAGTCATCTCTTCTAAAAGGTCAGGGTTCATTGAACCATTGGTCTCCCAGCAGATTCGAAGGATCCTTCCTTTTGTTCTCTCCAATGCTTTTTTGGAAACTTCAATGGAGTGAGGAAGCTGAGGGGTGGGATCTCCACCAAAATAGCAGATGCAACTGGTACGGTCATCTACGTCTTGGGCCAGTTCTTCTGGGCTAACCCTTTTGTTATCCCACACCCGTTCTCGATGGGTCCAGTTTTGACAGAAAAGGCAGTCAAAAGAACATCCGTGATAGAAGACGGCAAGGTTTTTAAACCCATATTCTGGACCAGGATGGTAGGCAAACTGGGGGTGTCCAACACCGGTCCCCCCTGGACAGATCCAATCCGCTACACAATTGGTTGGCAGCCCATCATAATACCAACTCACATTTCCCTCTCCAGCTGAAACCCCTTGAAGGACTCCTTCCTTTGGAGTTCTCAGACCACAATATCCCCAACTGCCTTCTGATATTCGACATCGATTGACGCAGATTGTGCAAGGGATACCCAAAGCATCTCGGGGAGGGGTGTCGACCAATTGGAATAGTTGTCGGGATTGATGATGAGCCTTTTTAATGAAAGGTTGGATGGTCTCCTTTCCCGATCGAAGACAATCCAAACAGACCGGAAGGGTTTGTGAAAGGATCACCACCTCCTTTCCACAGGTACGGCACTCGTTCTCTCCCTGTGCCTCAACCTTTTTTAGAACCACCCTCTACCCCGTTAGAAAATCTCCAATATGGGTCGGTGACGATCTAAAAAAATATCTTAGGTCTTTATGAAGAGGGAGAAGCTAAAGCCCTCCCTATTCTAACGGGGTTTACTCCACGACTTTATAAACGACGTCGTGTTCCCTCGCACGGTCCTCCAGTTTAATCCCAATATCTGCGCCAGGGCCTGCCTCCTGAACATCTTGATTCTCAATCTGCATCGAATCCACAGTTTGAGTCATATCGGTGGTATGACCGACAATGTGGATTTTATCCCCAACCTTTAGCGATCCTTCTGATAATCGTATGGCTGCGACACTGATCTTTCCAAAAAATTTGATGATCTCACCTACCTTCTTTTCTTCCATCTTCTTCCTCCTTTCTTAAGACTTAATTCCAACTCCCATTCTCTCCAATTCTTTCAGGACCTCCCCTGTTTCAACCCCCTTCAGACATTCTAAATACTGGCATTGAAGGAAGCTCTCTTGAGAACAAGGTGAACAAGGGGTTTCCTTGCGAACCACCCAGACCTTTTCTCCTCTCGGGGACCAAACCCTTGGATCCGTCGGTCCAAAGATAGCCATCGTGGGGATTCCCAGTGCGGCCGCCATATGTGAAACACCAGAATCATTTCCAACGAAGAGACGGCATCCTTCCATCACGGAAGCCAGTTGTAGGAGGGATAGCCCTTTTAGCAGAATGGGTACATTCGCCCCCATCTCCCGTTCCATTTCCTCAAATGTCTTGTGAACCTCTGATCCTTCCGCTGGACCGAGGATGATGACAATTCTTGAACGGAGACGCTTTTGAAGATACCGGACAAGGTCCAGAAACCGATCCAATGGCCAAACCTTCTTCCTGCTACCACTCCCTGGATGGAAGATAATCAATTGGGATCTCTCTTCCATCGTCAAACCTTTTCCTCTCCAAAAATCCCTCCCCCAATCCCGATCTGATTTCTTCAAGTGTAGTCTGGGATGCAGGTCCGATGCGGAAAACCCATGTTGAGCAAATTGTCTAAGGAGATGATCCGTTATATGGATCCTTTCTTCCCAAGGCGGAAAAGGATGGATGTGAAGAATTTGACCTTGACAGACCCTTTTCAAGTTCCCAATAATGGGCCCCTCCCCATCCTTTCCGAAAACAACAAGGAGATCGAACGTGCTGAAGAATTGAGAAAGGGTTTGATCCAACAATCCTCCCCTAACGAAAAAGGAGGCCATTCCTTTTTGGTCGATAGAGAGGATTTCCTCCGCGTAGAATCGTTGTTCCACCAATTCAAGGATTCTCGGATAGCCCATGATGACTAATTTTGCCTGCGGAAAGGCTTTTCGAAGGGTCTCGAGGGAGGGCAAAACGAGAATAAAATCGCCCAGTGCACCCTGGTGAATCACCAGCATGGATTGAACCTCTGGTGTTTTTTCCAAGTAAGGAAAGGGAATCGTTTCTCTCTCTCGTTCAGGAGATTCTTTCCAAACGCTGCCGGACATGGTCATCCTCCGGTGTGATCTTTAAGATTTTCCGGTATTCCCTCCTTGCCTCTTTCCATCTTCTCTGATCCTCATAAAGAACACCCAAATTGATCCTCGCAAACAGGTATTTGGAATTGATACGAAGGGCCTTCTTTAATTCAATAATGGCCTCTCTATTCCGTTTCCGATCACTGTAAAGAAGGGCCATATTATAGTGGAGGTCTGCGTAGCGCGGATTTAAACGAACGGCCTTTTCCATATATCGCAGGGCTTCCCGGGTTCGCCGCATCAATCCATAGGTATAACTGAGGTTGGCATATCCCATCCCATAAAGAGGATTCATCTTCAGGGCCTGCTGATATTCCCGGACGGCTTTTTGATTAGTTCCTTGGTGGTAATAGACGGTCCCGAGGTTGGCATGAAATAAAAAATCATCGGGTTTCAATTTCGCAGCCTTTCTGAATTCTCGGACGGCCTGATTCGATTTGCCTTCCCGAGCAAGGTAGAGGCCAATGAAGTTGTGGAGATGGGCGTCATGGTAATTCAAACGAATTTTTTTCAAGACCTTTTCCGTCTTTTGATCGAAGTGAACCGCCCCCCTTTTCCAGACCCCTTTCTTTTCATAATAATCTCGACAGTAGGGATGAAACTGGATGGCCTTCCGAAGATGAAGGGCTGCTTCCTTTCGCCTTCCAGTTTGGAAATAGAGAACACCTAAGACATGCCGGATAAAACCATCCTTCGGATGATTCCTCGCCTCAGACAGAAAAATATCCTCGGCTTCTTTCCATCGATCCATTTCGATATAGAGATAACCCAAATTGAGGATAGCCTCTCGATACTTTGGGTTGAGATGGAGGGCTTCCAAGAAATGGCTTTCCGCTCCTTCCGGATCCCCCTCCACCGCCAGAAGGAGACCGAGTTGATTTTGCAGATCTGCGTAGCTGGGATGGATTTGGATCTCCTTCTCGATCTCAGCCAAAATCCACCGATAAAGTGGAATTCCCTTCCCTTTCATTCCTCTATTTCTCTCTTCGAAATCCAATGTCCCTTTTCCTTTTTCCAATTAAGGAATTGAAGGTTGACATCAGCGACTCCAGGAATACTTCTTATTTTTTTCTCCAATGAAACAAGGGTCTTCCTCGTGAATTCCTGGATGCTGTCTGAAGTTCCATCTGTGTAAAAGCGAGATATTTCGAAAGCACCTCGTATATAGACGATTCCCTTCACTGTCCCAAAATTGATTTTTGAATAATCGACGCTGCTGCGGACCAGGATGCGTCGAATCGTAGATTGGATAACGAAATCGTCTTTTAACATCACTCAACCAAGGGTGGAAGCCTCAGCATTCTCCGGGCCTCAAGGATCAAGATCGGAAGGCTTTGGCTCCATCGCCCTCCTCACCGCATCTAATAACTCCTCTGGGTCATAGGGCTTCTTAATATAAAAACGAGCGCCCAGTTCCATGGCCCTTTCCTCTGCATTCCTTTCCGGACTCCCCGTCAGGAAAATGATGGGGATCCGTTCGGTCCGGCTGGATTGCCTCAATTTCTCTGCGACACTGAACCCATCACCGGCGGGCATCCGGATATCGAGGAGGATCAGACTCGGTTTCTCTTTGTGGGCCATGAAAATTCCTTGGGCCCCGTCAAAGGCGACAACGACATCGTATGCGTTGTGTTGAAGCCGAATCTTCAATGCCTTCACAATATCCCGCTCATCATCCACAATGAGAATCTTCTTTTTCCGACCCATATCCCCCTTTTTCTAACTGTCTCTTTTTCCCAAACGAAGGGAGGGCAAACCACATCCTCTACGGAATTCTTCCGCCTTCCTCCTTCTTCTTCCAATAAGCCCTGTCCCCTTCCAACCACGCCATTATTTCATCCCTTCTCTCTTGAAATGATTCCATCTCTCCTTTTCGGATGGGGATACCGGTTGGAAAACTCTCTTTCAACGGATTTCTGAATCGCCCATCCTTTACCAACCGGTAGTCCAGATGCGGCCCTGTTGAGAGACCGGTTGAACCGACATATCCAATGATCTGTTGCTGTCTCACGCGCGTCCCCTTCTTGATCCCAGAACCGAAGCGAGAAAGGTGCCCATAATAGGTGGCATATCCATTCAGATGTCGAAGGATCACTTGTTTTCCAAATCCCCCGCCCCAGCCGCATGAAACAACCGCCCCATCCGCCACCGCCCATACCGGCGTTCCAAGAGGCGCTGCATAGTCCACGCCAAAATGGGGAAAAACGCCACCCAGGATAGGGTGCTTTCTCGCCCGGCTGAATCTTGAACTAATACGGTTAAACCGCAAAGGTACTTTCAGAAAGGCTTTTCTTAAAGAAATCCCTTTCTCATTATAGAAATCCCCTTGATATCCAATTCCCCTGATGGTCTTCTCTCCCCGTTGATACTCCACCGCATGAATCGGCCCGTATTGAACGAACTGGTCCCCTTTATATATTTTCTCCACCACCACTTTGAACCGATCCCCTTCCTTCACATCTTTGTAAAAGTCGATCTCCCATGCCAAGACTTCAGCAAAGGCGAGGGTTAACTGATCTTGTTCTCCGGCGCCTTCCATGGCTTCAAAGAGCGAAGACCGAATCTCTCCCACCACCTTCACAAGATAAGTTTCCAGTGAGACTTTTTTCCTTTGGGCAACGTATCCTTGAGGGGTCTTTTCAATCTCATAAATCTCGGTGGGGCCGGCTTCATAAATAAACTTCACCAAATCCCCTTTCCTATCCGTGACAAAACGGTAAGTCCCTCCCCTAATCCTTCTAAAGTTCACATAGGGTTTCAATTTCGAAATAATCAGATCGATCCATTGAAGCGGGATGCTCTTCGCGACCAACGATTTGAAAAGGGTGCTTTTTTCTTCAACGCCCCCTTCGATGGCCTGAAGTTCCGGTTCCTTGGTTGCCAGCGAAATTGACCCGATTGGGCCTGTTAATTGCGGGACAGGTTTAGAAGGGAGGATAAAAACATAAATTAGAACGAAAAGCCCAACAATAAAAAAACACGAAAGAAAGACCCACCTCCTTTTCTTCCTTTGAGTCTCTGAAGATCGCCCTTTGAACCGATTCCCTTTTAATTCAGAATTCATCATTCTAAACCTTACAGCTGCAAAAAAACGATCCAAAAGGGAGATGCGTGTGCTGGAAAACCTTTACAGCGGCACCTTTAGTCGTTTAGCTACCCTGTTTCCCAGCATATTACAAAAGTCACCTCAGGTGACATCGCATGTTACCCATAAAACATAAAAAAACCCGCATTGGAAAGGTTTGGAAGTACACGTATCTCCCTTTTCAATGCAACGTTGAGGTAAACTCTTAACTCCTACTTGTCTGTGTCATGTGCCCGCAATGCATTTAATAACCCTTAACTCCCAGCTCCGAACGCTTAAACTTTCTATCCCACTTCCCTTAAAAATGCAGCGCTATCTTCAGGAGGCGTAGGGTTCACAAAGAAGCCGGTCCCCCATTCAAATCCTTCTCTCAATCCAATGCGTAACCGGGCCTCAATGTGCCAATGGTATTCTGGTCGATGAAATCGACTCCGAATCGGAGAGGTGTGAAAAACAAAACTGTAGGGAGGATCGGAAAGCAATTTGTAGAAGCGAATAAAGAGCGATTGCATGGCCACTGAAAGATCCTCCATCTCCTCTTCATTGATGTGATGAAAGTCGGGGGAATGGATCTTCGGAATAATCCAAGCCTCGAAGGGGTAACGCGAGGCAAATGGAGAAAAGATTAAAAAGTGGACGGTCTCCAAAATGACCCTCTTCTTCATCAAAATCTCTTCCTTGATAATATCACAAAAAATGCAACGTTCCTTGCGCTGATAGTAATCCAAGGCCCCCCAGATCTCTTCATCGATCCTTCTGGGGATCGCGGGCATGGCCATAATATGGGAGTGGGGATGGCGATTGAAAACTCCTGGATAATTCTTCAAGATAAGGAACTGCTGAAATCGTTGGTCCCTTTCCAGGTCGATCAGCCTTTCCCGATACGCAAAGAGAATCTTCTCAATTTGCTGGGGCTCCATGATCGCCAAGTTTAGCTTGTGATCAGGCGCCTCCACGACGATTTCATGGGCGCCGATGGCCTCCATCACATCGTACATCCCCTCAGGTCTCCGGTCGAACCCTCCCTCGATGTGGAAGAAGGGAAATTTGTTCGGGATGACGCGGACCGACCATCCCCCTCCTTGACGGTCCAAAAAAAAGGTCTCTTTGGGGGTCATCGCCTCATTTCCCGGGCAGAACGGACATGGCCCTTCCATATCCTGAGGCCGATAAGGGGGTTTAAAAGGCAGGTAATCGGACGGCCCTTTCGGATGATCGTTGGTGATGACCACCCACATTCTCGTGATGGGTTCTCTTCTCAGCTCTGCCATGGGACCTTTCTAAGAGAGAAGGGATCGATATACGAATTGCCACCCTCGGTGGGGATCATTCTTCCGTACCACCGGTCCTTCCGCCCTCGCCACAAGTCGTTTCTTGTAAAGATTGAGGAGCCTTGTTCCGCTCGTATTCATCCCAATCCTCTCCTCTTCCGATAATTCCCTTAAGGTCAGTTGTTTTCTCTTCATCACCTGGTTTAAGGTGTGGACCAGATAATTGTTCAGGGAGCCGATAACCCGCCATCCCTCCGTACCCGTTGTCAAAACCGCTAGTCTTTTTCTTTCTAAAGCCACATTGATGTTCTCGGCCTGGGAAGGGCGCAGGCCTTTCAGCACAATAAACTTCTCCCCATACTCACCGCTCCACAGTCGAGATATCATTTTGGCCACCACTTCATCTGCCCATGAAAAATCGATGGGCCCAATCCCCGAAAAATCCAGGACGACGTGAAGCCCCCCGTTTTCCTCCCGCAAGATCTTTTCGATGGCCTCTCGGATCCGGACCCCTCGAGACCGTCCGGTCATCTCCTTCGCCCCATTCTTCATTAAACCATCGGTCAGTTTTTTTAAAGAGAGAACTTTCTTGTTCATTTCTATTGCTTCAATTGATTCAGTTGAACTAATAATAAATCAAAGATTGTTGCTTTTGTCAATGATTTTTTTTTAAGACCCCCCACAGAATCAGTGGATGATTCGGTCTGGGTCTTTTGGGACCCAGAAAGGGCCTTCCCAAGGATGCCGGGTTTCCTCGACAAACCGGTCTCTACAACTTTTGCAAAGAAGCAGGGTGAACTCTTCGTAAACCTCCTTTTCCAACTCCTTTGGATCCGATTTTTCTACCTGCTCCAGCAGTTGATTCAACTGTTGATCAATGCCTTCCTCAGACTCTACAAGTAACCCATCAAAACCTGCAAAGACCCGGATGTGAACCACATAAGTCAGAGTCCCAGGCGGAAGCTCTTTCCCGCATCTCAAACAATGTCGCTTTTCCATCATTTCACCATTTTCATCGCCTTACTTAACCTAACAATCGCATAACAAACTTTGCCAGAGGCAGGTGAGTGTGCTGGATAAACTTTATAGCGTCTCCTTTAAACATTTATTAGTCAGTCCATAATTGTATAGACACCGGAAACTAAATCCCTCCTCCCCTCCCTTTACCCTCCGGGTCAGAGACCGCTCTGGGTCGGAGACAAAAGGGAGGCGCCGCCGTCCAGAGCCGCATTACTCACTTCAAGCCGGGCATTGGGACTCTGGCGCCGGACGGAATTACCCCTCTTTGGCAAAGAGGGGCGAGGGGAGATTTTCTGAGCAATATGTCTACTCAATTATGGACCCCTTAGTAACTATCCCGTTTCCAAGCATATTACAAAGGTCACTTTAGGTGAAATCGTATGTTACCCATAAATCTCATGAATGACCGCTTTGCAAAGCCTTTGAAGCTTACCTCCCTGCGAAACTTACGCAACTGGCGGGTTAAGCATCCATCTCTCTCTTCCACCTTGAGAATTCCATCAATGCCCGATTCGCTAAGAGTCGTCTTCTCTCCCGACCTTTTGTCTTTCCTTGGATAGGAGGGAACAGGCCAAAATTGATATTCATCGGTTGGAAAGGAACGGTTTGGGAGTAGATGATGTAGTGGATCAAGGCACCCATGGCTGTAGTGGAAGGGGGCACGACGGGCTCCATTTCCGCCCCCAGACGATAGGCATTGATGCCTGCCAGAAGCCCCATCGCTGTCGATTCCATATATCCCTCCACACCAGTGATCTGACCAGCAAAGAAGAGGTGAGGACGGCGTTTTAACTGAAGGGACTCTTTCAGTAAACGAGGAGAATCGATGAAGGTATTGCGATGAACGGATCCAAATCGAATGAATTCCGCTTCCTCCAGGCCTGGGATCATCCGAAAGATCCTCTTCTGTTCTTCCTGTTTCAGCCGAGTTTGAAACCCGACCAAGTTGAAAAGCGTTTCAAACCGGTCTTCCTGCCTCATTTGGACAACGGCAAAAGGCTGCTTTCCTGTCTGTGGGTCGATGAGACCGACTGGTTTGAGGGGGCCAAACGCCAGTGTGTCCTTTCCGCGAGCGGCCAACTCCTCAACAGGAAGGCACCCTTCGAAAAGATATCTTCTTTCAAAATCACGGATGGGAAGTTTCTCTGCTTGAATCAATGCCTCCACAAATCGGTAATAGGCTTCTCTCTCCATCGGGCAATTGACATAGTCATTCCCGCCTTTTCCATACCGAGAGGCCTTGAAGGTCTTACTAAAATTGACCGAATCCGCAGTGACGATGGGCGATATGGCATCGTAAAAGAAGAGATGGTGATCTCCTGTCATCATCTGGATCTCTTTACTCAAGACCTCGGAGGTGAGAGGCCCCGTAGCAACAATGGTAATTCCATCTTGAGGAATGGTTGAGACCTCCTTTCGGACGATCTGCACATTTTCCAATCCTTCCAAGATCTCGGTGATTCCTTTAGAAAAAGCCTGCCGATCCACGGCCAGAGAATCTCCAGCGGGAACCCTTGTCCCCTTTGCCACCTTTAAGATAAGGGATCCTAACTGTCCCATCTCTTCTTTAAGAATCCCTGGCGCATTCCCTATGGATTCCGATTTAAAAGAATTGCTGCAGACAATTTCTGCAAAGAAAGGGAAATGGTGGGCAGGAGAATAAACCTCTGGCTTCATCTCGTAGAGGATCACCTTCCCTCCCCTCTTCGAGATCTGCCAAGCGGCCTCACACCCAGCGAGTCCGGCGCCAATGACAACGATCGGTTCCATTAAATTTTATTTTATGCCTTCTCCCTCAGATTTGCAAAAAAAAGTTATCAAAAATGAAATATTGGGATGTTGGATGAAATTCAAGAATTGAGGGAGCCTAAGGGGGTCGCCACAGGGGGGGTAACTCTTTGTCTTTATTTCGGCTTGACAATCATTTGATTATTTATTAAAAATGTATTACATTATTAACAAACCGAGGATATCTTGAAAATAGAAAATATCTCATGGGATCAGGAAACAGTTGATCATATTTCTAATCACCTGGTTTCGCCGGAAGAGGTTGAAGAGGTATTGTTTAATGATGTAGACACACCACTCATGATGGGGGGAAAAGAAGGCAAATATCTTGCTTATGGAAAAACTCATGGGGGGCGGCTATTATTCATCGTGTGGGCCTTAAAATATAAAAAAACAAAAATCATTACTGCCAGAAACATGACCGAAAAGGAGAAGCGATTGTATAGAAGGAGGAAAAAATGAAAGTGCCAACATTTAAAAATTTAAAAGAAGAAAGGGAATTCTGGGATACCCATGATTCAGCGGATTATCTCAATGACTTCAAGACAACCAAAAATGTGGTTTTTGTTCGACCCAAGAAAGAAGTTATTTCTTTACGTCTGGAGCCTAAGCTCATAAGGCGGCTAAGAGAGCTTGCTGATAAAGAGGGCCTACCTCCCACTACCTATGCCAGGATGTTAATTGTTAAGAGTATTCAGGCCCATACAAAATAAACCCATCATTCAGAATTCATCCCAGTAGACCCCCTGATTTCTCTATGCGACGGACTCTCCCTTAAGTATAGAGTCGGTGTTCTGAATTCTTAACTCCACATTCCGCAATCAGCAATCCGCAATTGTAATGGCAAAGTTTTTTCGGATGACTCCCCGACTCTAAAATTTAGCTTTGACCCCGAACCCTTTTATCCAGTGCCTTTAGTAAAGTCAAGAATAAAGATTTGACCCCATTTCCCTCTTGTTCTTTAATGAATCAGATAACCCGCAACACGCCACTTACCATCTTTGTCGAGCATGGGTGTAATAGTTTCAACAGCAGACTCCTTGTTTTCAAACTGTGTCTCGTACATGATCACAACGTACTCCCCATCCGGAACACCCGGCAGACTCTTCGTGTACATTTTTGACTTCAGCTTCCTGGATAGAACCTTACCGAGGGGAGCCCTCCCTCCTTTTAATGAAGCTACCCACCGATCCTTGGTTAGCGCGTTCTTAAAATAAGCTGCTGCCTGATCCCAAGTTTCGGGATACTTCCCTCCATCTGCGAGAGCCAACCAAGCAGTGGCAGAGGACAGGGCTGCCTTTTCAGAAGCCTCGTTAGCATGAATATAAGCGGCAACAAGGAGAGTTAGGATGCCTAATCCCAAAAGGATGATACATTTTCTTTTCATCGATCCCTCCTCGCTATGATCTCCCTTATCCCCCGTTTCAGAAAAGAGCGGACGGCAGGTCTAATTCAATACCGAATTCGCAAAAAGGCAAAAGAAAAGCCTCCAATATGCACCAAACAGGACTCTATGGGTAACAGTTTAGTCCCTGTTTTAGCCGCGGGTTATCGAGAGATCAGCTTGAATTGTTATAGAGGGCAGATTGAGCCGTTGCCGTATCTGCGGTGAGGAGGGTTTGCAGGAACTCCCTTGGATGGACGCCTTGTCTTCTGGCGGTTTGCACGAGGCTGGGAAGGATGCTGTGGGTTTTCAGTCCGCTTTCCGATCGGGTTCCGAAGCAAATCTTGCGGAAGATCACCAGATACCTGAGAGAGTGTTCCGAGTGATTGTTCGTGGGGGGTACGCCGGGGCGGCGGAGGAAGGTAAAGAGGAATTTCTGATCGGGTCCTGTAAGATAGGTCCGGAGAGTCTCGGCGGGTTTGAAACGAAGCGTCTGTTTGCAGATGTTATTGAGTTGAGTGACGGAGCGTTTTTCGATCTTGGCCGCCGCCTTCCAGGGGAGATCGCCGGAGTTGAGCTTCTGTCCCGCGTCGCAGAGTCGTGAGCATAGATCCATGAGGCGGTCGCAGAAGAGGCCGGTAGCGGTGTCCTTCTGGGTCTGCGGCAGGAGCGCATGTTGCATCCTGATTTCCTTGGCCTTTGTGAGGATATGGGCGAGGCAGGCCTGCCAGTCCACTCCGATACCGTTATAGGCGGCATAGCGGTCGCGCACCAGCGTCCCGTCAAAGTTCTCTCCGAAGATGGTTTTTGCCACGTTGGCGGAACGGTGCCTGTCTATATGAAAGAAGGCGAGGTTTTCATTACCTGCGAACCATACATAGTGCCCCACGCCGTCACTGCGCCATGAGGTTTCATCGGCATGGACCACGTTGGAGGCCCTGATCTTGTCGCGCAAATCCTCATAGATCGGGCCACCTCGTGCCGCCGCTTTGCGGTCGAACCCCAGGGCTGAGGCAGGAACAAACTTGAGGCCGTACAACTCCCGGAATAACTCCGTCGTTTTTCGATAGGGAATCCCGATCCGATAGCGTAAATAGAGCGCCACGGATTTTGCGACCGGCCCGATGGGAGCGTTCAAAAGCTCACCCTCGCCTGCCAGAACCACCGGACGATTGCACCGTGGGCAAAACGCCTGTCCATGCAGATAGCGGGTAACCAGGACCTGGGGGCGGATGACGATATCTTCCTGAACGTGCTCTGTGGTTTCCTCCATCGGCGTCAAGAGGTCGGATTGGCAATGGGGGCAGATCGTCGGAGCAGGCACATCAACGGTCCGATCAATACGGTCCGGCTTGGGCCGCGCCCATCCCGGATGTCCCACCGGTGCCCCGCGTTTTTTCTTTTTCCCCTCGTTGAACGAGGACGTTCCCTCGACCTCCTTTCCGCCACTGTCGGCGTCTTTCTTCCTATTCGGCCTAAATTGCCGTCGATGCAATGCCTGAAGTTTCGCCTTCAGTTCTGCATTCTCCCGTTCCAGAATACGTATCCGTTCATCTCTGGCTTTTAGGTCATCATCAAAGCCATCGATGATTCGCAGATGTTCCTGGTACACATCGTAGGCCCGTCGGTACTCCCCCAGGACCCACGTGGTGGATAATCCGTCCAGATAGGGGCAGGTGTGCCTGTATAAACATTCAAAATCATGGGGCGGATAGGGATGGCGCGGCACGCTTACCTGTTCTCCAGATTCAGGATCTCCCAGTTGACTTTGGAGAGCGCCTGGATCAATGTCCAGAGTCTGTTGTAACGCCTGCCCATCTCCAAAGCCTTCGGGACAATGTCCTTTC